>Ga0326728_10009394_pt1 | contig 23576 bp, 21 predicted proteins | sample MB3enrmetagenome_FD_207602 | JGI IMG/M metagenome (GOLD analysis project Ga0326728, IMG submission 207602) | Lab enriched peat soil microbial communities from McLean, Ithaca, NY, United States - MB31MN | ecosystem: Environmental > Terrestrial > Soil > Wetlands > Peat | place: USA: New York... | reverse complement strand
GAAGAAGAACGTCCAAGGGTGGGATCTGCCGCGCGTTTACGCTGATTGAATTGCTGGTTGTCATCACGATTATTTCGATTTTGGCGGCGCTGCTTCTGCGGTCCCTGGCTGGTTCGAAGCGGCAGGCGCAACAGACTGCCTGTTTGAATAACATCAAGCAGATCACCCTTGCCGGTTTGATGTATATGAGCGACGCAGCACAAGGCCTGCCGGAAAATTGGCCAGGCCTGCCTAATTACGAGCCGGTCGTTCCGGTATTTTGGCAGGATGCCCTCACTAATTACGGCACAGCGGGCAACGTGCGGCTGTGCCCTTCGACTCTCAATCCACGATCGGTCGGCACAGACCAGATCATCGCTGGCACCGCAAATCTTCCTTGGGGTTGTTGGGATCCTAACACCGATGTACCGGCATCCGGCAGCTTTGGGATGAATGGTTACCTTTATGAGCTGATCACTCCTTTCGCATTACTCCCTGCGCTGAAGTTTTCATATATGTTTCCCAAACCTTCATATGTCCAGAAACCATCCCAAACCCCTCTCTTTTTCGACGAAATCTATATTGACACTTTCCCTTTGGAAACCGATCCGGCGGCAACCGACCTTTACTTTGGTGTGGTGCCTTCATGGGCCCTTGGAGGTGGGCGGGGGATGGGCTGTTGCACGATTTTGCGCCATGGCGGCCCGACGGCCAGCAGTTCGGTTCCCTACAAAGCCGGCCACCCGTTGCCGGGCGCGATCAACATGGGCTTCGATGATGGCCACGGCGAACTGGTGAAACTGAAAAATCTCTGGACCTGCTATTGGCACCTGAATTGGAACCCCGCCAAGGTCAAGGCCCCCTGAGAACCGCTGCCATGCGCGGAAGAATCACAATTTGGGAAACCAGAACGTCCAAGGGTGCGATCTGCCACGCCTTCACGCTCATTGAGCTTGTGGTGGTGATGACCGTCATTGCGATTCTGGCGGCGCTGCTCATGCCCGCCTTGGCCAAATCGAAAATGAACGCGCAACAGATCAACTGCTTGAGTAATGTCAGGCAAATAACTGTGGCGAGCCTGATGTACATGAGCGATACCGGACAGAACATGCGCTACAATGACTCGGGCATGCCGGAGTTCGATCCTTCTTGGCCAATTACCCTTTGGATGGGAAGCTTGAGTGATTATGGTGTTACGGATCAACTGCAATTATGCCCTTCTACTCGCCAGCCGTCGCCAGTCCAAAATACGGCTGTATGGGGCACCGCCTCTATCGCATGGAATTGGGGAGTGAATTTAATGCCTCCGATAACGGGCAGTTACGGTTTCAATGGCTGGCTTTGGAGTTTTGCGCCGGGAACTAACTTTTACCGATCTGGCACTTTTCCAACCTTTGTTTTTCCGAAGCCAACGTCGATCCAGCGAACGACACAAACGCCACTTTTTTTCGATTCGATATGGGTATGCTCATGGCCCATAGAAAATGACACGCCAGCCACCGACCTTTATAGTGGTGCGCCAATTGTTAACACGCTTGGGATGCAACGCTGCACCATTTTACGTCACGATGGCAAACTTGCTACGTCGTCATATCCGTTTCACGGCCAGAGGCAAAGCCTGCCTGGCGCGATCAACATGGGGCTGGCCGATGGCCATGCGGAACTGTCGCCGCTGAGAAATCTCTGGAATTATTATTGGCATCTGGATTGGAACCCCGCCAAGGTCAAAGCCCCCTGAGAACCGCTGCCATGCGTGGAAGAATCACAGTTTGGAAAACCAGAACGTCCAAGGGTGCGATCTGCCACGCCTTCACGCTCATTGAGCTTGTGGTGGTGATGACCGTCATTGCGATTCTGGCAGCGCTGCTCCTACCCACGTTGGCCAGCGCCAAACATCACACGAAGGACGTCAATTGCGTGAGCAACCTCAAACAAATGACTCTCAGCGGATTGATGTACATGGATGACACCGGGAAGACCATCCTCTCCGTCGATACGAATGATTTGGATTCCTGGATTGGAAGCTTATGCCCTTACGGGTTGACAAGCAATATTGTCCTTTGCCCGGCGACCCGGGTCACAAACCAAACGGTTCTAAATGGTCAAGTGATTGGGACCGCAAGCCTTGCATGGTACAACTGGCCGACGGGCACATCGGCACCGGTCAATGGCAGCTATAGCATGAACGGATGGCTTTTCTCTTGGGACCCGAATATCACCAGCATAATTTCCACATGGGTTGCCCCACCCCCCAGTCGTCGTTGACAACCCCCAATTTGTGTTTAACACACCAACCTCCGTTCAAAGGCCCTCACAAACTCCGCTCTTCAGTGATGCGGTTTTCTGGAACGAGTGGCCGCTCGCGTCCGATAAGCCTGCGTTTGATCTTTCCCAAGGGCAAGCTGTTAATATACCAGGCATGCAACGTTGCACCATTTGGCGGCATGGGGGCAAGACGGCAACTTCCTATGTGCAAGGATCACTGCTCCCGTATCCTTTCCTTCTGCCGAATGAGGCGGCGATCAACATCGGCTTTGACGATGGCCACGCCCAAATGGTGAAGCTCAATGATCTGTGGAGTCTTTACTGGCATTACAATTGGAAGCCATCGTCAACTCCGCCGCATTAACGCATTCGAGCGATGATGTTGACAATGGGCTGTGTTGGGGCGAATATATTAAAGTCAGCCTTGGAATATGAACAGACGCGAAAGTCGCCATTGCCAAGCCTTCACGCTCATTGAGCTTGTGGTGGTGATGACCGTCATCTCGATTCTGGCGGCGTTGTTGCTGCCGGCACTGTCCACTGCCAAACACCACGCGAAGGACGTTAATTGTGTGAGCAACCTCAAACAAATCACCGCCAGTGGGCTGATGTACATGGATGAGACAGGGCAAACTATTCTCGAAGTTGATACGAATGATTTATATTCCTGGATTGGAGGCTTGATCCCTTACGGATTGACAAGCAATATTGTCCTTTGCCCGGCGACTCGCGTCACACCCCTAACTGTTCCAGATAGTGAGGTGATTGGAACCGCCAGCCTTGCATGGTCCAAATGGCCAACAGGCACAACTGCGCCAGTCAATAGCAGCTATAGCATGAACGGCTGGCTTTTCTCTTGGGACCCGAATATCACCAGTATAATTTCTGGATGGGTGGCCCCGCCCCCCTCTGTCGTTGTTCTTAATCCCCAATTTGTATTTAACAAACCAACCTCAGTTCAAAGGCCCTCACAGACACCGCTCTTTAACGATGCGGTTGATTGGAACGAATGGCCGCTCGCGTCCGATAAGCCTGCGTCTGATCTTTCCCAAGGGCAAGCTGTTAATATACTAGGCATGCAGCGCTGCACGATTTGGCGGCATGGGGGCAAAACGGCGACTTCCTATGTCCGAGGATGGCCTCTCTCGTATCCTTTCCTTCTGCCGAATGGCGCGGCGATCAACATCGGCTTTGACGATGGCCGCGCTCAGATGGTGAAGCTCAATGACCTTTGGAGTCTTTACTGGCATTACAATTGGAAGCCATCGTCAAAACCGCCGCATTAACGCATTCGAGCGATGATGTTAAAAATAGGCTGTGGTCGGATAAATATGGTTAAAGTTGGCCTGAGGCCGAATTGCGTGTCGCGTCTATGATGGCTCAATTACCCAGGCTGATTGGCTTGAATGTTACGGTGGCCGTGGGTTCGTTTTTGGTTGTGACGCTTGAGGCGTCTCCTCAGGCCACAGGCAGCGAAGGAACCTCAGAGTCTGCCGCGAAGGTTGGAAAGATGCCCCAGTGGATCATCCAAGTCGAAACCGCCAATGGCAAACCGCTGCCCAAAACGACGGTCGTCTGCATTGACCCCTCCACCCATGCTGTTTTAAAAGGCACGACCATTCAAGGCGGCAGCGAACGATTCCAGACCGATGTCCATGGACGATTCTCCCTGCCGTGGAACGGCACGAATGTCGCCGTGATGGTGGCCAACGACAAGGGTTTCAGTCTGGCGCAGGGCTGCGACCTCATAAAGAGTCCTGCGATGGTTGTCCGTCCTTGGGGCCGGATCGAAGGCCGCCGGATAAATCGCGGTCAGCCTGTGGTTGGTCAACGTCTCAAATATGGCCTTGCCATGAGATTCCTGGTTTCGGAAGAGTTGCAGGGAACAATCTCGGTTGCCAACGAGCCGGTCGTTACTGATTCAAAAGGACAATTCGTTTTCGAATTTGTTCCGCCCGTCGAGATTATTCTCTTGGGAATGCGGAGACATCCTGAAAAAGAATTCACCATTCTCCAATTGGCCGAGGTCGAACCGGGAAAAACCGCCCAGATTGAGATTGCCACACAAGGAGGGACTGTTGTTGGACATTTTGAGTTGGACCCGGCATTGGCCGGCGGGATTGATCTCTTGTCTTTCGATGGCGGGCTTGCGCCCGATATGGATATGAAGAAGGCTTCTTTGTTGCCCTCCATTCCCAAAGAATTTGACACGCCTGAAAGGAGAGCCAAATGGTGGCGCGATTGGTATCAAACAGACGCAGGCCGTCAACGTGTGGAAATGTATTCCAGATTATACAGGATTGAAATTCACGCCGATAATTCCTTCATTGCCGACCTGGTCGAACCCGGCAAGTATTGGATGAGCGGAGACTTTGGCGACATGGAGGGAAGTGCCAAAAGAGCGGCCGTGGTGAGCGAACATGTCGAAATCCCTCAACCCGGAAAAGATGGCGAAAATGAGCCCTTTGACATGGGCAAGGCAACCGTCAAGGCCGTGGTCAACTTAAACACTGGCGATGTTGCTCCCGACTTCAGTTTCAAGATTCTTGATGGCCCGCCGCTCAAACTTTCTGCGCTCCGGGGGAAATATGTCCTGTTGGATTTCCGGGCCACATGGGCTGAGCCCTGCATTGCCGAGATACCCAACCTGAAGGCAACCCATGATGCGTTCGGCAAAGATGGACGTTTCGTAATGGTCAGCTTGAGTGTGGATTCAGATCAAGGAGCGCCAAGGAGATTTGCCCGAAATCAGGGCATTGCGTGGACAGAGGGTTTTCTTGGTGGCTGGGCATGGGAAGAAGTGAAGCAAAGCTACGGTGTCTATTCCATCCCCGCAATTTTCCTGATTGGCCCGGATGGCAAAGTATTAGCCACCGATCTGCGAGGTCCAAAAATCAAGGAAGCTGTGGCAGCGGCATTGGCACATTAAAGGTGAACCGTCACAAAGGCGGCGCCGTTGGCGGCGGGGGCATTCGGCCGACAGAGAACGAATCTTGCCGGACCTCAATATGCCGGGAACCAATGGTTGGGAAACCCTTGAAAAACTTGACGCCAAAAAACTTGCGCCGCCGCCGCCGGTCATTATCATCACAACCCGTCCCAACCAGCAGGCGGCGGGGCGCAAGGCGGGGGTCGAAGCGGCATTGGAAAAGCCGCTTGATTTTCCGCGCTTGATTCAAACCGTCAGCCAGGTGTTGGCCAAAGAAGTGAACTCAAAGAATGCCTCATGAACAATCCGCAAAGCGCCCCCGGCGCAAACGTCCCCCGTGGAAATACCGGCAACCCCGCTCCATCGCCGCCGAATCCTCCCGCCCGCAAGGAGCATCATTCGGGGACGTGGATTCTTGTCCTTTTGGTGATCGTCCTGGCTGCGGGCGCTTTTTTCCTTCTCCGCGGCAAGAAACCCAAGCCGCCGCCGCCGCCGCCCGTCAGCATCACCGTGACCAATGTGCAGCAGGGCGACATCGAAGTGGCGGACTGGCGGATCGGGTCGGTGCAGCCGGTCTATACGGCGACGATCTCGCCCCGCGTTGACGGGCAGGTGATGACTGTCAATTTTACTGAAGGCCAGATGGTGGCCAGCAACGATCTCCTGGTCGTGATTGATCCCGGCCCCTACCAGGCGGCGTTGACCCAAGCCGCCGGACAGTTGGAGCGCGACAAGGCCCTGCTGGAGGGGGCGAAGATCGATTTGGACCGCTACCAGGCGGCATACGTCAAAAAGGCCATTCCCAAGCAGCAGGTGGATGATGAGTTGGCGCTGGTGCATCAGGACGAAGGGACGGTCAAGTTCGACGAGGGCCAGGTGGAAAGCGCAAAGGTCAATTTGGCCTATTGCTACATTCGGGCGCCCTTCGCCGGCCGGGTCGGCCTGCGGCTGGTCGATCCGGGCAATGTTGTCCATGCCGCCAATACCAATGCCATGGTGGTTGTTGCGCAGGTTCAGCCCATCACCGTCATTTTCAGTCCGGAAGAAGATGTATTGCCCCAAATCCAGCAGCAACTGAAGACCGGGCATCCAATGATCGTGGAAGCGTGGGACCGCGCCATTGAGCACAAGCTGGCCACGGGCAAGGTTCTGGCCGTCAACAATCTGATCGACAGCGCCACCGGCACCGTCAGGGTCAGGGCCATCTTCGACAATGAGGATTTTTCTCTTTTTCCCAATCAATTTGTCAATGCCAAGTTGATCATTCAGACCCTGCATGGCGTGAGTGTGGTTCCCAACTACGCCATTCAGCACAATCCCCAGGGCGAGTTCGTCTATGTGGTCGCGAACCGGACCGTCACGACCAACGGGACGGACACCCAGTACCAGACGGTCACGATGCGCAACATCACCCTTGGCACGACCGATGGCAATGTCACATCGGTGCCGCAGGGGTTGGAGCCTGGAGACGTCATCGCCCTGGACAACTTCAACAAGTTGGGCGAAGGGATCAGGGTCGCCGCCCGCCAGGCGGCCGGGGACACACGAGCCGGCGGCGGGAAACATAAAGGTTCGCACAAAGAGAAGGCCGACGATTCAAAGGACAGCCCGTGAGTCCCTCCCGCCCCTTCATTTTACGGCCCGTGGCCACGTCGCTTTTCATGGCGGCGATATTGCTGGTCGGCATTGTGGCTTATCAGCAACTGCCGGTCTCGGCCCTGCCCCAGGTGGATTTTCCGACCATCCAAGTGGTGACTTTCTATCCCGGGGCCAGCCCGGATGTGACGGCTTCGGCCATCACCGCCCCTCTGGAAAGACAATTCGGACAGGTGCCCGGGTTGAATCAAATGACCTCCGCCAGTTCGGGGGGCAGTTCGATCATTACGCTGCAATTCGCGCTGTTCCTCAATATCGACGTTGCCGAACAGGAAGTGCAGGCGGCCATCAACGCCGCGCAAACCTATCTGCCGGCGGACCTGCCGGCGCCTCCCATTTACAGCAAATCCAATCCGGCGGATGCCCCGATATTGACCCTGGCCCTGACTTCAAAATCCCTGCCTTTATACAAGGTGGAAGATCTGGCCGATACACGGCTGGCCCAGAAAATCTCCCAGCTTTCCGGCGTGGGCCTGGTCACCATCGTGGGCGGCCAGAGACCGGCCGTGCGCATCCAGGCCAATCCCACCGCCCTGTCGTCCTATCAACTGAACCTGGAGGACCTCCGCGCCGCCCTGCAGCAGACCAGCATCAATCAGGCCAAAGGCAATTTCGATGGTCCCAAGACTTCCTATCAAATCAACGCCAACGATCAGTTGCTCACCAGCAAGGATTACAACCAGGTCGTCATTGCCTACCGCAACGGCGCACCCGTCATGCTGTCCGATGTGGCCAAGCCGGTGGATGACGTGGAAAACATCAACCAGGCGGCGTGGATGAACAAGGTCCCGGCCGTCATCGTCAACGTCCAGCGCCAACCCGGGGCCAACATCATCCAGGTGGTCGATCGCATCAAGGCACGGCTGCCCCAGCTACGGGCGACGCTGCCCCCCGCCGTCGAGGTGAGCATCCTGACCGACCAGACGACGACCATTCGCGCCTCGGTGCGGGACGTGGAATTCGAGCTGATGCTGACGGTGGGTCTGGTCGTGCTGGTGATCTTCCTTTTTTTGCGCAGCTTCACGGCCACGATCATTCCCAGCGTGGCGGTGCCTTTGTCCCTGGTGGGCACCTTCGGCGTCATGTACCTGCTGGGCTACAGCCTGGACAATCTTTCCCTGATGGCGCTGACCATTTCCACGGGATTTGTTGTTGACGACGCCATCGTCATGATCGAGAACATCTCCCGGTTCATCGAGCAGGGCGAACGACCGCTCGCCGCGGCGCTCAAGGGCGCGGAGCAGATTGGCTTCACCATCATCTCGCTGACCATTACGCTGGTGGCGGTGTTGATCCCGCTGCTGTTCATGCAGGACATCGTGGGGCGCCTGTTCCGCGAATTTGCCGTCACCCTGAGCGTGACCATTCTGGTTTCGGCGGTGGTGTCGCTGACGCTGACGCCGATGATGTGCTCCCGGTTGCTCCATCGGACCCCGGAAGAACAACAGGGACGAATCTTCCGGGCTTCCGAGCATGTTTACCAGCGCGTGATTGCCTTTTACGGCACGACGCTGCGCTGGGTTCTGGAGAGGCGCGGGGCCACCCTGCTTGTCGCCGTGGCCACCCTGGTCATGACGATCGTGCTCTATATTCTCATACCCAAAGGGTTCTTCCCCGTGCAGGACACCGGCGTGATTCAAGGCATCTCGCAAGGGGCGCAGAACGTCTCCTTCGCCGCCATGTCGCGGCAACAACAGCAACTGGCCGAAGTCATTCTCAAGGACCCGGCTGTGACCAATCTGTCCTCCTTCATCGGCGTTGATGGCATCAACACCACGCTGAACAGCGGACGGATGCTCATCAATCTCAAACCCATCGAGGAACGAAAGATCAGCGCCTCGGACGTCATCCGCCGCTTGCAGCCCGAACTGGCCAGGGTCAACAACATCACCCTTTACATGCAGCCGGTGCAGGACATCACCATCGAAGACCGCGTCAGCCGGACCCAGTACCAATACACCCTGGAAGACCCCGATCCGGTTGAACTGCAAAAGTGGACGGACAAACTGATGGCCAAATTGCAGACGCTGCCCGAGTTGCGCGACCTGGCGACCGACCAGCAAGTGGACGGGCTGCAAATCGCGCTGGTCATTGACCGGGTGACCGCGGCGCGCCTGGGCATTAGCGCGCAGCAAATTGACCAGACCCTCTACGACGCCTTCGGACAACGGCAAATCTCGACTCTTTTCACACAATTGAATCAATACCACGTCATCCTGGAAGCGACGCCGTCCTTTCAAAGGGACCCGTCGAAATTGAAGGACATCTATATCCAGTCCGCCTATGGCGGAGCGGTTCCCTTGAGCGCCTTTGCCCATTTTGAGACCAAAACAGCGCCCCTGTCCATCAACCATCAGGGACAGTTTCCCTGCGTGACCATCTCTTTCAACCTGGCGCCGGACGCGGCCCTGGGCGAGGCGGCCAGCGCCGTGGAAAAGGCGCAGAAGGAACTGCACATGCCCGCGTCAGTCCTGGCGTCCTTCCAGGGCACGACCGCCTCCTTCAAGGCCTCGTTGACCAATGAGCCGCTGCTCATCCTGGCGGCGCTCGTCACCGTCTATATTGTTCTGGGCGTCCTCTATGAGAGTTTCATTCACCCCGTCACCATCCTTTCGACCCTGCCTTCGGCCGGGGTGGGGGCGATACTGGCCTTGATGCTCTTTCACCAGGACCTGGGCGTGGTTTCCCTCATCGGCATCATCCTCCTCATCGGCATCGTCCAGAAGAACGGCATCATGATGGTCGATTTCGCGCTGCAAGCCGCGCGCGAGGAGGGGAAAAACACCGTGGACGCGATCTACCAAGCCTGTCTGCTGCGGTTCCGTCCGATCCTGATGACGACCATGACCGCTCTTTTGGCCGGCCTGCCGCTGGCCCTGGGCACGGGCACCGGCGCGGAACTGCGCCGTCCCCTGGGCATCTCGATGGTGGGCGGGCTGATTTTGAGCCAGGCGCTGACTTTGTACACGACTCCTGTCATATACATTTTCATGGACAGGTTCTCCCGCAAGCCGGCCCGCGCCGCCGCCGGCGCCCCGGCCGCCGCCTCCGCGCCGCCGGGCCTGCCCGCGACATCATGAATATCTCCGCGCCATTTATTCACCGGCCCGTGGCCACGACGCTGCTGACCCTTGCCGTGGCGCTGGCCGGGGCGGTCGCTTTCAATTTGCTGCCCGTGGCACCGATGCCGCAGGTCGATAATCCCGTCATATCGGTCGGGGCCGCCCTGCCGGGCGCCAGTCCGGAAATCATGGCCTCGTCCGTGGCCGCTCCGTTGGAACGGCAATTCGGCCACATTGCCGGCGTCAATGAAATGACCTCCTCCAGCGTCCTGGGCACCACCGGCATCACCCTGCAGTTTGATTTGAACCGCAACATCGACGGCGCGGCCCGCGACGTGCAGGCCGCCATCAACGCCGCCCGCAACTATCTGCCGGCCAACCTGCCGAGCAACCCCGCCTGGCGCAAAGTCAACCCGGCTGATTCGCCCATTATGATCATGTCGCTGACGTCCGATGTCTATGATCGCGGCCAGCTTTATGACGCGGGTTCCACCATCCTGCAACAGGCGCTTTCGCAGATTGACGGCGTGGGCCAGGTTTTTGTGGGAGGCAGTTCCCTGCCCGCCGTGCGCGTCGAGGTCAATCCCGTGCAATTGAACAACTGCGGCCTGGGCCTGCAGAATGTTCAGGCCGTCTTGCGGGGCGCCAATGCCAACGAACCCAAAGGCCAGATTTCCGACGGGCATATCACCGCCGATATCGCGGCCAACGATCAATTGCTCAAGGCGGCCTATTACAAGCCGCTGATTGTGGGCTACCAGAACGGCGCCGCCATCAAGCTCTCCGACGTGGCTGACGTGACCGATTCGGTCGAGAACTTGCGCGCGGGCGGGTTCGCCGACGGCAAGCCCTCCGTGGTGCTTGTCATTTTCAAGCAGCCGCAAGCCAATGTGATTGACACGGTGGACCGCATCAAACGGATGCTGCCCGCTTTGCAGGCCTCCGTGCCCGCCGCCATCAAGCTGGAGGTCATGGTGGATCGGACCACCATGATTCGCGCTTCGGTCCATGACGTGGAGAAGACCCTGCTGATCTCCATCTCCCTGGTCATCCTGGTCGTGTTCGTCTTTCTGCGCAGCGCGCGCGCGACCCTCATTCCCAGCGTGGTCGTGCCGGTCTCCCTCATCGGCACCTTCGGCATCATGTACCTCTGCCATTATACTCTGGACAATCTTTCCCTGATGGCCCTGACCATCTCCACCGGCTTCGTGGTGGATGACGCCATAGTTGTCATCGAGAACATCACCCGCTACATCGAGCAGGGGATGACGCCGATGGCGGCCGCCTTGCGCGGCGCCAAAGAGATAGGCTTTACCGTCATGTCCATCAGCATCTCGCTGGTGGCGGTGTTCACCCCCATTCTTCTCATGGGCGGCTACATCGGGCGTCTGTTCCATGAATTCGCCGTCGTTCTCTCGGTGGCCATCATGGTTTCGCTGGTTGTTTCACTCACCACCACGCCGCTGATGTGTTCCCGGCTGCTCAAACGGGAGAGGGAGGAGGATCACGGAAAACTCTATCGGGCCACCGGAAAAGGGTTCGGCTGGATGCTGCGCCATTACGAGACGAGTTTGCAGTGGTCTCTGCGCCATTCGTTTTTCACGCTCTGTCTTCTGTTCGGGGCCATCGCGCTGAATTTTTACCTCCTCCTCATAGTGCCCAAGGGCCTTTTTCCGCCGCAAGACAATGGCACGATGGGCGGCATCGTGATGGGCACGCAGGATATTTCCTTTCAGTCCATGGTGGACAAGCTTTCGCAATTCATCCAAATCGTCAAACAGGACCCGGCCGTCGAGCACGTCCTCGGCTACACCGGCGGCAATTCCGCCACCGATCAGGGCTTTGTGTTCGCCTCCTTGAAGCCCTTGAGTGAACGCAAGGTGGGCGCCGCCGCTGTGATTAATCGCTTGCGCCCAAAACTGGCGCGGGTTCCCGGAGCCACGCTGATTTTTCAGCCCGGCCAGGACGTGCGCACCGGCGGCCGCCAGAGCGCCGCCCAGTATCAATACTTCATCCAAAGCCCCAGCGTGGCGGAGTTGGTCAAGTGGGGGACGGCCCTCCAGGAGGAGATGAAAAAAATTCCCGGGCTGACCGATGTCAACAGCGACCAGCGAAACAACGGCCTGCAATCCACGCTCGTTTATGACCGTCCGACGGCGATGCGCCTGGGCGTCACGGCCGAGGCGATTGACAACACCCTTTACAACGCCTTTGGGCAGGCCGAGGTCTCCACCATGTACACCGAGTTGAATCAATATCACGTGGTCATGGAAGTGGCGACCAACTTTTGGCAGACGCCCGAAGGCTTGCAGTCCATTTACCTCCAGTCCACCAATGGCGGCGAAGTGCCTCTGCGGGCCGTGACAAAATACAAAACCGACACCGCCCCCATCGCGGTCAATCACTCGGGCCAATTTCCCTCGGTGACGATCTCCTTCAACCTCGCCCCGGGCGTTTCGCTGGGCGACGCGGTCAGGAGAATTACCGAGCTGAAGGAGCGGATGGGAATGCCCCAGGACGTTCAAGGCAGTTTCGGCGGGACGGCGCAGCTCTTCCAAGACTCCCTGGCCAGCCAGCCCTTTCTCATCGTGACGGCCCTGGCGGCGGTCTATATCGTTTTGGGCATTCTTTATGAAAGTTACATCCATCCCATCACCATTCTTTCCACCCTGCCCTCCGCCGGCGTCGGCGCCGTTTTGGCCCTGATGCTCTTTCACCTGGACCTGACCATCATCGCCCTCATCGGCGTCATCCTGCTCATTGGCATTGTCAAGAAGAATGGCATCCTGATGGTCGATTTTGCCATCGAGGCCGAGCGCCGGGACCACTTGAAACCCGCCGACGCCATTTACCAGGCCTGTGTTCTCCGCTTTCGCCCCATTTTAATGACGACCCTGGCCGCCACCTGCGGCGCCCTGCCCCTGGTTTTCGGGAGAGGCACCGGTTCGGAATTGCGCCGCCCGCTCGGCGCCTCCATCGTCGGCGGCCTGCTGGCCAGCCAGATGCTGACCCTCTACACCACTCCCGTGGTCTATCTTTATTTTGACCGTCTCCGCCTCTGGTGGGAGCGGGTTCGGGGAAAGTCAGCCCCGGCCCTGCCCGCCGCGCCGCCCGAACCGGTATGAAGAAAAGTAAGAATTAAGAAGCAAGAATTAAGAAACATGAAAAACTGTCAACAATCGAACCGAAGTGCTTTTCTTCACTTCTTAATTCTTCCTTCTTCCTTCTTCCTTCTCCTGGCCGGCTGCAACCTCGCGCCCAGCTACCATCAGCCCTCCGTCCAGACACCGCCCGCCTTCAAGGAAACCAATGGCTGGAAACTGGCCCAGCCCAGCGACGGCGTCATCAAGGGCAAGTGGTGGGAATCGTTCCATGACCCGCAATTGAACGCGCTGGAGGAACAGGTCGCCATCTCCAATCAAAATATTGCGGCCGCCCTGGAAAATTTCTTCGCCGCCCGCGCCTTGGTCAAGGAAGCCCGCTCGGGCTATTATCCCACGGTGAGCATTGACCCCGCCGTGTCAAAATCCCAGGCTGGCCATAATGCGGTCGCCGAGGGCAATTATTCGGCCTTCACCCTGCCGGCGGATGCCTCATGGGAACTGGATCTTTGGGACGCGGTCCGTAACACCGTCAGGGCCGATGTCTATGCGGCCCAGGCCAGCGCGGCGACCCTTGAGAACATGAAGCTCACCGCCCAGGCCGAATTGGCCGTGGATTATTACGAACTGCGGGGCCAGGACCAAATGATACAGTTATTCAATGACACGGTCAAAGCCTACCGGGATTCCCTTGACTTGACAACGACCCTCTACCAGACGGGCATTGATTCCGAGCTGGATGAGGCGCAGGCCGACGCCTTGCTGGAAACCACCCTGGCCCAAGCCGCCGCCCTGGGCATCCAGCGCGCCCAATACGAACACGCCATCGCTCTTCTCGTCGGCCAGCCCGCCTCGACTTTTTCGCTCCACGCGGCCCCGGCCAGCACCCAACCGCCGGCCGTTCCCGTCGGCCTGCCCTCAACTCTTCTGGAAAGGCGTCCTGACGTGGCCTCCGCGGAGCGCACGGTGGCGGAAGCCAATGCCCAGATCGGCGTGGCGCGCGCGGCCTGGTTCCCGACTCTGAGCCTGACCGGCTCGGCCGGGTATGAAAGCACCTCGCTATCCAGTTTGGTGTCGCCGCAAAGTTTCTTTTGGTCCGTGGGCGCCTCCCTGTCGGAAACCCTTTTTGATGCCGGCAAACGCAAAGCCGCCGACCAGCAGGCTTGGGCGAATTATCGCTCCATGGCCGCCAGTTATCGCCAGACGGTTTTGACGGCTTTCCAGCAGGTTGAGGACAATTTGGCGGCCCTCCGCATTCTGGCCACGGAAACACAACAGCAGGACGTCGCCGTCAAAGCGTCGCAAAAAAGTCTGGATTTGTCCATGGAACGCTACCGATTGGGCATCGCCAGCTATCTCAACGTCATCGCCGCGCAAGAGACGCTCCTGGGCAATCAGCAAACCGCCGTGACCCTGCGGATGCAACAGATGGTCTCCAGCGTGCAACTCATCATGGCGCTGGGGGGCGGTTGGAACACCTCGGAGTTGCCTTCCTCCGGAAAGCTGGTTTTAAAGTCATCGCCCGGCGGCAAATGACACCGGGTCCTTGCATTCCACCAGGAATGTGCGGCAACGCCCTACAGAAAAATCCGTAGTTTCCCCCGCATACAGCCCCGCCGCGCAAGGGTATCTTCGTGCAATATAGAGAAGCGCCTTTTATGTGGATTCGAAAATCACCGGACGAAGCAGCTTGGGGAAATTGGACCAGGCTGCTGCGCGCTGCATTTCTGGATATTCTGCTGGGAGTCGGTATGTGGTATGCCCTGGTGCGCCTTTTTGTGATCTTTGGCGTGCTGCCGCGGGAGTCGGTCTCAGGCTGCGTTGGCTGCGCCGTGGTTGCCGTCATTTTGCCGGCGGCTTGGTTTGACAATTGGCGGGCGCACCGCAAGAGCAAAAACACGATGGTCTGCGATCGTTGCAATCTTGTGAAATCGGCCGACGGCCAACTGACCTGCGAATGTGGCGGACAGTATGTCACCCTGCCTGAAATGAAATGGATCGATCGGGATCCGACCGAATATCTGCCCCGGAAATCAGCTTAAATTCACATACGCCGCCAGTCCCTGCACGCCCCCTTCCCGTCCGAAGCCGCTTTCCTTGTAGCCGCCAAATGGACTCGCCGGATCGAACTTGTTGTAGCTGTTGGCCCACACGACGCCCGCCCGCAGTTGGCCCGCCATTTTGAAAATCTTGCCGCCTTTGTCAACCAGTTTTTAGTCCTGAATGCCACCAAGGCGCCGTCACCGCTGGCTTCAATTGTCACCTTGATTCACACACTGGGGCCGGTTACGCCTCGAGGTCTATGCGGTCAATGATGCCAACGATGATTGAGCGCACCGGAGCTTGGGTGTCCGCGACGATTTGCCGGGCGGAGTTGCCTTCGTCAATCAGCAGCACGCGTTCCCCGACACCGGCATTAACGCCGCCGTCGATGGCAATGAGGTAACCGCCGGGCTTGCCGGCAAAGTCTTCCTTCTCCACGACCAGCAATTTTTTACCGGTGTAGAACGGGTGGTGGATCGTCGAGACGATATCCCCTTTGACAGTGCCGATGATCATGGTGCAGGAATGTTCAAATTGTCCACGATGCCAACGATCGCGTGGTCAACCGGGACGAACCACGGGTCGAGCAGCAGCGCGGCTTCCCGTCCGCCTTCAAAATAGATGAACTCGCCGCGTCCGGCCATGCGGGTGCCGTCGCAGGCGACGAGCGGTTCGCCCTTGGGGTTGCCTTGCTGGTCGAGCGGCTGCACCCAGAGCATGGGAACGCCTTCCAGTCCCTTGTAAATGACACACGGGGTGAGGGTGCCGATGACTTTGCCAAGTAACATCAGCCAACCTCCTCCCCGGCAAACTTGCGCTCCGCCGTGCCGGCGAATCGCGTGCCCTCGGTCAGATGTCGCGTCACCGCCTCGTGCGGACGGGAGATGATGCGGTGTTGGATGTATTCCTTCCGTCCGCGCAGAAAATTGCCGGCCAGTCCCATCGCGGCTTCGATGGCAGGCAATTCCCCGTTGAAGACGCTAATGGCTTTGCCGGACATCTCGTAATCGGCCAGACGCAACTCCACCAGCCGCACTTCGGTTCCCTTGACCGCCAGTTCGGCGGCGCGCACGTTGGCGGCGACGGTGCTGGTTTCCAGAATGGCCACCGCGTCCTGTTCCGCGGGCACGCGCCGGCCCAGAACCGCGTCATGCACCTCGGGGTGAACGTCCGGCAGGAAAGTGTAATCCAGCACTCCGGCCTGGCCGACGGCAAGCGCTTCGTTGAAGGATTCCTCCACCGAGCCGGTCGAGCCGCCGATGATGATGAGGTAGCGGCCGTGGCTGACAGTGCCGGACTTGATCATGGCGATGGGGGCTTTCTTCAGCAAAAGATCGGTGACGTAAATCCCGTCAGCGATGCTGGTGAACTCCATGACCGCGATGGCTGAGTATTTCCTCACTAGACGATCCTGAATGCGCCGACCATGGTGCAGCGGCGCCAGCGCGAGAAGCTCCGCGGACTTGTCATGCCTTCGCCCGTCGGGCTGGCGATGGTGAACGAGGTCCAGCCTTCGCTTTTCCAACCGAGTCCCGCCTGCGACGGGCCGTTCTTGACGAAAACGCTGGCGTTGCACTCGCGGGCCATGCGGCTGAGGTTCGAAAGATTCTCCGAGTGCATGACAAACGTGTGGCGGCGCGGATGTTCCAGCGCGATGGCGAAATCAATGCCCTCGTCCGCGTCCCGCACGCGCGTCACTGGCAGAATCGGCATCATCTGCTCGGTCCAGAGCAGCGGGTGATCGTGATCCACCTCGACGATGCCGAGGCGGACGGAGTCGTCGCAGGCGATGCCGGCTTTCTGGAGGATGACGCTGGCGTTCTTGCCGATAAGGGAGCGATCAATCTCGGCTTCCTGCCGGGGGCCGTTGGTCTTCTTGAAGATGGCCTTCTCCAGGGCCGCCAACTGGTCCTTCCATACCAGTGCCGCGCCGTTGTAGATCATGGCCTGGATAAGCTTGTCGGCGACGCTGGAGACAACCAGGCATTCCTTCTCGTCCACGCAGATGATGTTGTTGTCGAACGACGCGCCGAAGACAATGTCGCGCCCGGCTTTGTCAATGTCGGCGGTTTCATCCACCACAACGGGCGGGTTGCCGGGCCCGGCGCAGATGGCGCGCTTGCCCGATTCCATCGCCGCCTTGACCACGCCGCCGCCGCCGGTGACGACGACGAGGCGGATGCCGGAATGCTTCATCAACGCCTGCGCGCTCTCGACGGTTGGGTTGGCGATGCAGGTGACGAGGTGATTCGGTCCGCCGGCGGCGACGACGGCTTTGTTGATAAGCGCGACGGTGTGGCAGGAGACGCGTTTGGCGTTCGGGTGGACATTGAAGACCACGGCGTTGCCTGCGGCGACCATCGCTATGGTATTGTTGATGAGGGTCGAGGTCGGGTTGGTCGTCGGGGTGATCGCGCCGATGACGCCGTAGGGTGCCGGCTCGGTAAGATTGAGCCCGTCGTCGCCGGTGACGGCCTGCGGTTGAAGGTCTTCCGTTCCCGGCGTCTTCTCGGTCACGAGCTGGTTCTTGAGGACCTTGTCGGCGTGGCGGCCCAGGCCGGTCTCCTCGAATGCCTCCTTGGCCAGCGCGTCGCCGTGTTCGCGCATCGCGTTGCGGATGGCGGCGATGATGGTGTTGCGCTTCCGCAAGCCCATCTCGTCGATCTGGCAGAACGCTGTGGATGCGCCGCGCACGGCGGCGTCCAGGTTGTCGAAGACGCCGAGTTCGCCGGCCGGCGACGGCTGCGGCCCGGCAATCTTGTCCTTGCCGCCCACGCCGTCATGACCGCCCAAGTCGGCCACGATCCGCTGGGCGATGATTTCAATTTCCTGATCGGTAAGGCCGGCCACGATTCACCTCGTTATTTTTTGTATTGGTTGACGCCGCCAATTTCCCAACTGTCAACAATCGCCATGATGACGGCATCGCAGGGGCGGTTTTGGGTCGCGAGTGTTTGGCGCGCGGAACTGCCGGTGGCGACGAGCACCAGTTCGCCCGGGCCAACGCCGATGGCGTCCACCGCCACGACCTGACCGCCGGTTTCCCTGGCCTCGGCGTCCACATGTTTGACGAGCATGAACTTGAGACCGTCCATGCTCGCTTCCTTGCGCGTGGCGACAACGGTGCCGACAACTTTGCCTAGATTCATAAATGCATCCTGCCGGGGCATGCCCTGTGGCCCGCTCTCCGGCAATGAAACTTGGGTTACTTCCTGGCCGCTTTCGTGTCGCGACCGAGCGGCAGTACTTCGTCGGCGTTCTGGTGCGGCCGGGCGATAACGTGGACGGCGACGACTTCGCCGACGCGGCTCGCAGCCGTGCGGCCGGCATCGGTCGCGGCTTTTACTGCGGCGACATCGCCACGGATGATGGCGGTGACATAACCGCCGCCGGTCTTTTCCATGCCGACCAATTCCACCTTCGCGGCTTTGACCATTGCGTCCGCGCCCTCTACCATCGCAGAAAAGGAACGCGTTTCCAGTAACCCAAGTGCCAGTGAATCTTGCATAGTTGTCTCCTTACGTTTCTTGTTGTTTGAGTTCTAATCGGTTCAAAATTTGTCAGCCGCGCCTTTCATCTCCCGACCGGTGATGCTAAGGATGGCGGCTTCAGCAGCTTTGGCGGCAACGTCAATGTCCTTTTCCTCGCCACCCAGATAGGTGCGACCGAAACTGCCGAAGGCGCGGATTTCGAGGATGTTGATATCCGCGGCTTTCTCTGCTTCGTTCGCGGCGAACGCGGCGTAGGCGGCTGGGGCAACTTCCATGGTAAAGAGCGTGTGGCCCGGGAGTATCATGTTGCCGTGCCGGGTGCGGTTGATGAGCATGGTGTGGTAGTCGTCGATGCGGCGGATGATGTTGTTGCTGTAAATGACCGGCTTGTAGCGGCCCTCCTCTTTCAAATTCAACGCTGCGAGGATGGCGGCTCCAGCCTGGCGCACATCGGCCTGCGACTCGGAGTGAATTTCGAGCATGCCGTAAAGTCGTTCGATGATCTGCATGCCGGGCGTAACCTTCGTGGTTTTGAGTGCCACGTCGGTGACCGTGTTAATCTCCATGCCCGGCGAGATCTCGACGAAAAGCGAGGCTTGCCCGGCGATGGGCAGGAAGCCCTGCGAGACGGTCGCGAAAAACGACGCGACCTGCGGTTGGAGACTGTCGAGAAAAATGTATGAGCGTAGGTCTGCCATAATGTTGTCCTTTGCTTTCTAGTATTTTTTGCCGTCTGCGCTGACGGCATGACCAGCGGCTTCCTGGAGGATTTTGATGCCGCTGCTCGTGCCGATGCGCGTGGCGCCGGCTTGCACCATGCGACGCATTTCAGCCAGCGACCGGATGCCGCCGGAGGCTTTGACTCCAAGTTTCTTGTCGCGGACGATCCGGCTCATCAGCGCCACGTCTTCGGCGGTCGCGCCCCCGGTGCTGAAGCCGGTTGAGGTTTTCACAAAGTCGGCCCTGGCTTTGACAGAAAGTTCGCAGGCGCGTGCCTTCTCCTCGTTGGTCAGCAACGAAGTCTCCAAGATCACCTTGCATTTGGCGCTGCCATCGCGGCAGGCCTCGACCACCGAACGGATGTCGCGCAGCACCAGTTCATCATCGCCGCTCTTGAGCGCGCCGACGTTGATGACCATGTCTATCTCCTTGGCCCCTTGCCGGATGGCAGCGCGGGCTTCCATCGCTTTGGTCTCCGGCGGTTGCGCGCCGAGCGGAAAGCCGACGACGCAACAGACTTTAACCCCCGATCCATCCAGCAGTTGCCGGGCGAGCAAAACCCAGGTCGGGTTCACGCAGACCGAATAGAATTTGTATTGGCGGGCCTCCCGGCAGAGTTGCTCGATGTCGCTCTTCACGGTGTCCGGTCGCAAAACGGTGTGATCAATCAATTGGGCGATGTCCAACGACGGCTGGGTCGGTCCGGCAGCAGACTGCCTGGCCTGAGCGGCGACAAGTTCCTGGATGCGTTTGGTGATTTTTTCCAGATCCGGCGCGGTGATCTTTTCCGTCGGCGGCTGCATTACGCTCAAGTGTGGCTCTCCGGTGCCGGCTAACAAGGTGGTTTGGTGCGGCCCGACTTCGATGGGGCCATCTTGGATGGCATTGATCAGTTGAACCCGTCTGAGATGACGATCCTCCACACATTTCGTGGTGAGAAATGCCTCAACGATTGGTTTCGCCTGCTCAAAACTCGTCTGCCCGGCTCCCAAGGTCAACACATTGGCGTCATTGTGCTCACGGCTGTTTTTGGCCAGCTCAACGGAGTAACAGGCCGCCGCGCGCGCGCCGCGCACCTTGTTGGCGGCCATGGCTGAACCGATCCCGGCGCCATCGATCATGATGCCGCATTCACATTGCCCGCTGGCCACCAAGCGGGCCACCGTATAGGCGATTCGCGGGTAATCCACTGAATCCTTGCTGTGCGTTCCGCAATCTTGAACGCAAGAAACCTTGTCCCGCAAATATCCCAAAAGCTGATTTTTCAACTCGAATCCGCCGTGATCGGCTCCGATGGCTATTTTAAGGTTCTTCACGGCGGAGTCTTTCTTGTTTCATTATGAGTAGTTGAGGGACGGAATCTATCAAGTTGAAAAATGATGTCAAGCCGCAACAGGAACACGGAAGCGACCCGCACCGGCGAGGGGTCTCGCCCGGAAAACGCCGGGCGCGGCGAACCCTGTTGGGATGGACGCAAACCGCCCCGCACGGCGGCACGTTGTATTTTGGCTCAATGGCCTGGAGGGCTTTCCGGCAATCAGGTTCAACTCTTCTGCATTCAAATGCTTCATTTTTCATGCTGATAAAATAACCCAGCCTGCTAGGTTTCCCAAACGAAAAGATTGCGTTCTTGCGCAAGTCTTTGATAACCAAAGGAATCCAGTTGCGCTTTTCCGCCTCTTTGTTTGGCTGGTGTGGCGGTCTTTTGGGGGCGCCCACCGAGCCTGCCGTTTCTCCGGCTGGCCGCTGCCCGCGCTTTGGATTTTGTCAACCCGCCCAGCCGGGCGAACTCCGACGCGTATTCTCGCATTGCCTCATTCATGGCCGCATAGTAACCTATCAAGCTGGGTTTGTCAATGGAAAACGCGCCCCGCCCGCCCTGTCCACCCACAAATCCGTCTTCGCCGCATCCACCTTCCCCGCGACCGCTTCCACCTGATACGCCGAAGCGTTATGATGGACATGGACTCCAGGCTTTTGGCAGGGGCGGCAAAGGGAGAAATCCAGTAACAAGTTGCCGCTTTGTTGCTCCTGTTGAGCTAAGTCGTTGAGTATCAAGCCAGTAAGCTGTTCCCCCGAAATCATTCGGGGTTCGGGGTTACCGTGTTGCCGATTGTTTAGACCTATCATCCAAAGGTCTGAAATCGAGTTGGAATACTTTTGACCGCCGGTTTAAATTTAGCCTTCAGCATTTAGCCTTCGGCATTTTGTTTAAGTGCCTTACTGACAACTGGTTGTGACTATTTTGCCGCTAAAAAGCGAAAATTTCACGGTTTTTGGGCAGGCAGATTACTCTTGAGAAAATTAAAAGGCTTGCAAACTGAAAAGTAAAATTGCTTGTGCATTACAATTTGCAAGGTTTCGAAATCAGACTTCACGCCCTTGGAACCGGGCGCAGGTGCGACTATAAATAAGTTGCATTTGCCCGTTTGACACCCTCCGAATCAGTGTTAGATTTCCTTAACTATGAGCGCAAGAAGAATAAACTCAGAGTCGCCCGGCACGACGCCGGCGCCAACCCAATGCCTCACCCTCCCCGCCGACGCGGTTCATGTCGGGAAAAATGGAATCGAATTTCGCAATAGCGATCCCATCCCGGCGTGGACGGAAATGACCGTCACCTTGCAAGGACCCAATCCGGCCAGGAAGGTCAATTTCACGGGGGTGGTGGTGGCCTGTTCGGGCCATCGCAGCGAGGGTTATTTGATTGCGATGTTGTTCACCCATGTTTCCCGGCTGTCCCAGGCCCGCTTGCTCGGTTATTCCTGACTGGATTATCCCGGCGGTTGCCTGGTAAAGTGGGGGGCATGGAAACGTTTCGCCGCATTTTGGCTGCCGCCGTCGAAGGCGGGGCCTCGGACGTTCATCTGAAGGTGGACAGCCAGGTCGTTTTCCGCATTAATCGAAAGCTGGTGATGGTCGAAGCTCCTTTGCCCACCCTGGCATGGATGGAGATGGTGGTGGAGAACATCGTGCCCAGGCACTCCAAGGAAATGCTCAAGCAGGACCACGAGTGCGACTTTTCTTATCACTTGCCCAACGTCGGGCGTTTTCGCACCAATTGCTTTTATCAACGCGGCCAGCCTTGTTTGTCCATGCGTTTCGTCAAAACGCAGGTGCCCAGCTTCGAGGAATTGGGACTTCTTCCCGTTCTCAAGCAACTGGCCGAGTCGCCCCGCGGCATTGTTCTGCTGGCCGGCTCCACCGGTTGCGGCAAATCCACCACCCTGGCCGCGATGGTCGAGCACATCAATGCCAACAGCCGAAAACACATCATCACCCTGGAAGACCCCATCGAGTATGTTTTTGAAGACAATCAATCGGTCATCGAGCAACGCGAAATCGGCCTGGACACTGTCTCGTTCGGGCACGGGCTGAAATACGTTCTGCGCCAGGACCCGGACGTGATCATGATCGGCGAAATGCGTGACGACATCAGTTTTTCCGCCGCCATGAGCGCGGCCGACACCGGCCATCTGGTCCTTTCCACCCTCCACACCACCAACGCCGCGCAATCCGTCGGGCGCATTCTGGATTTCTTCAAACCTGACGAACGGGACCAAGTCCGCCGCCAGATTGCGGGCACTCTGCAAGCGGTGGTCTGCCAGCGCATGGTGCCCACCATTGCCGGCGGCATCACGCCCGCGCAGGAGATCATGATCAACACCGGGACAGTCCGCAAATTGATCGAGGAAAACCGCCTCGAAAAACTGGCCGCCGCCATTGAAACGGGCGGGGAAGAAGGCATGCTCAACTTCAACCAGCATTTATTCCAACTGGTCAAGGACGGCAAAGTTTCCCAACAAGACGCCCTGGCCAAAGCCACCAATGCGCAGGCCCTGGAAATGAATTTCCAAGGCATCTTCCTCACCGAAGGCAAACGCATCCTCGGCTGATGTTTTTTGCAAGCCAGAGATTCCATGTGCCCGCCCCACTTTGCCCTAAAGGCCGCGGCAAATGCGCCGATAAGAGCGTTGACATGAAAAATTTGAGCAAAGATTTGCCTTGTCGGATTGCCCTTTCTTTGCCACAAGTTTCCGCATGGCAATGTTCGCCGGACAAATGCCAAAATTGAAAACAAATCATAAATCCCAAATCGCAGGGCTTGTTTCCCTGATGTCATTTGTTGGCGTTCTGGCCTGCCCAAGCTCCGCATTTGCCCTGGGCTTTGCGATGCCGGACCAGGACGCATTCGCCACGGCGCGCGGCAATGCCTTTGTCGCCACCGCCAATGATCCCGCCGCGGTTTATTACAACCCGGCCGGCATCTCGCAACTGGATGGAGCGCGCATTTCCGCGGGCGCCTATGGCATTGTCTATGGCTCCAGCT
>Ga0326728_10009391_pt1 | contig 23582 bp, 12 predicted proteins | sample MB3enrmetagenome_FD_207602 | JGI IMG/M metagenome (GOLD analysis project Ga0326728, IMG submission 207602) | Lab enriched peat soil microbial communities from McLean, Ithaca, NY, United States - MB31MN | ecosystem: Environmental > Terrestrial > Soil > Wetlands > Peat | place: USA: New York... | reverse complement strand
GCGCTTCGACGCCAAACACCCTAATATCCGAGGTAAGAACCGTGTGCGTTAGCAGCGCCAGCACGGGTCCGTGCGGGGGGCAGCGGGTCAACCGCTGTCCCTACCGCGACCCCCACAGTCTTGCGCTACGGCGTAACGTAGATCCCCACCGTGCTCGAGGATTCACCACTCGCGAACACCGAGAACCCGAGGGTGCCTGGCGTGTCGATGTAGGGCGGTATCTGGAAGTTGATCTGAACAATACCCGCTACCATGCTGGGTGCGGCTCCGGCGTAAAGCACCACCGGCGCCGGCGTAGGTACCTGTACGAAATTGGAGGAGCGGACAACCAAAGCGCCAATCTGGCAGCAATCATAATCCTGGGCGGCTGTGGAGATCTGGCCGTCGGGAGGTCTGGGGTAAATCGAACCCGTTCCGGTGGCCCAGATGGAGACGATGGAACCGGCCTTGGCGGGGTTCGACGCCGAGTTCAGAGTGTTGTCCTGGTTGATGGCCGCGGCGGTGCCATCGGGGTTGCGGAAAACTTGCGGATCGGCGGTCACTACCGTGGCCGGAAAACTGGGGCTGGTGACGTCGTTTGAGACGATTTGGACGGTCATCGAGCTGCTGGGCGTCGCGGCCTGCGGGGCGACGGCATTGATCTGCGAATCAGAAACGTAGAGCAGCGGCACGGCCACGCCGTTGAAGAAGACCTGCACGCCGGCGAGCGAAGTCGGCAGGAAGCCGGAGGTGGCGGTAGCCGTAACAGGCGTGGCGGGGCCAATGTGCGGGCCGTAGATGGAGATCAGTTCGGCGGGCACAATGCGGCCCAGCAGCGGGCCATACGCGGCGTTGGCGAGGCCGAAGATGCGCATCAGAGGTGTGCCGCTGGGCGCCACCGTCCCGACGATGCCCGTCGGCCCGGCCACGTGCAAGAGTCCCGAGGGATCGGCGGCCACGGATTGCGAAAGGGCATCGTTGGGGTAACGGGCGGAGCAGACCAGGGCGGTGCCGGAGGAGCTGAACGCCGCCAGAAAATCGCTGCCGGACTGGACCCATCCTTGCTTGTTGGGGAATGTCGGAGAAGCCGTTGTGCCAGTGAGCCAGACATTGCCGGAAGCGTCGAGGGCCACGGATTTGGCGGCATCCACGCCGGTACCGCCGAGGTAGCTGGCCCAGACCACAGCCGTGCCGGCGGGGTTCAGCTTTAGGGCGAAAGCGTCGGTGGGCGGGAGCGGGTAGGTGACCCCGGGCTGATAGGGTCCACTGAATGTGCTCTGATATGCGCCGGCAGTGGCCGGGAGACTAGGGTCGAAAGTTGCGCCGGCGAGGAACGCGTTGCCGGCGGCGTCAACCGCGATGGCGGCCGCGATGACGGCTGGATTGGCGTTGGGAGCATAGATGAAGTTGGTGGGGCTGATATAGGTGAGGTAGGCGAGAGCCGATCCGGCGGCATTCACCTTGGCGACGAACGCTCCGGGACCCTTGGTCAGAAAGGCGCCGGGGGTGGTGGGCAGGTCGTTGGTGTTGGTGTTGCCGGCAAGGTAGGCTTCGCCGGCCGCGTCCACCGCGACTGCGACGCCGCTGGTGTTGCGGCCTCCGGTGAAGCAACTGCTGCCCGCGCCGCAATCGACCGAAGAACCGGATAGGACCGTCGAATAGACAATGTGCGAGCCGTCGGCGGAGATCTTGGTGAGGAATGCGCCGCTGGTCATCGCAACCGGGCTGAACGAGACCGGTCCGGCGGGCAGGCCAGGGGTGACGGGGAAGTTCGTCTGGTAGGTGGTGCCAGCCACGTAGACGGCGCCGGCGGAGTCCACTGCCAGCGCGTTAATGGAGTCCGGGAAGTAGGTGGAGTAGAGCAACTGGCTGCCATCGGCGCTGAGCTTGACCACGAAGCCGGGGCCGGGGGTGGATTGAAACGCGTCGTGCAGGGGGAAATCCGGGGAAGATGTGGAGCCTGCCACGTAGATGTTGCCGGCGGCGTCCACTGCGAGGCCGCTGGCTGCGTCACTGCCCTTGCCGCTGAGAATGGTGAACAGGACGATTTTGCCCGTGGGGTCGAGCTTCATGACGACGGCTTCGGTCACGGAGCCGACGGTGCGGCTGCCGGCGAGGTAGGTGTTGCCGGAGGAATCGGCGGCGACGCGCGCGACATGGTAATCGTTGACATCGCCGATATAGGTGGTGAATTCAGCGGCCGGCAGCGCAGCCAGAAAGCAGAACGCGGCGCCGAGGAGCCGCCATACGGAAGGGCTCATGATTCCAGACTAGCGCGCGGGTGTGGAAACTGGCTCTTCGAGCAGGTGCGATACCTCACGGTGGAGGCGTTGGGTGAGCGCGGTGTGGTCGGAGGGCTTGAGGCCCGCGGTGGGGATGGGGTCGCCGGCGCGCAACACGACTTTTCCGCGGCGGATGTGAATCGATCCCATGGGGAGCAGCCGGCGCATGCCTACGATTGCTATGGGCACCACCGGGACGCCGGCTTTGATGGCGATGTAGGCCGCGCCGTCCTTGAATTCGCGAAGGCCGTGGGGCGAGCGGCCGCCTTCGGGGAAAAGCAGCACGGACACACCGCGCTGGGCGATTAAGCGGCCGCCCTCGGTCATGCTCTTGAGCGAAGCGCGGGGGCTGGAACGATCGACTGGCAGGTGCCCCGCGCGTCGCAAGTGCGTGCCCAGGAAAGGGATTCTGTAGAGGCTTTTCTTGGCGAAGAACCGGAACTGGTAGGGAAGCCGCGAGAGGATGGCGGGGATATCCATGAAGCTGGCGTGGTTGGCGACGAAGACGTAGCTGCCGCGAGGGTCGAGTTTTTCCAGGCCCTCGGCGCGGACGCGGATGAAGCTGACGGCCAGCAGCATTTTGGCCCAGACGCGGGCGATGCGATGCTGCGAGTTGCCGGTGTGGTCGAAGAAGGAAGCGACCAGCGACAGAGCACCCATGAAGACGGTGGAGAGGAAGATCAGGGGAATGGAAAAGAGCAGGGACCGGAGGTAGCTCATCGCTTCGAGGTCATCATAGCAGGGGGGCGGGGACGGATGGCGGCCACGCAGCGGAGCTACAGGTTTTCCGGGCGCAAGCCCGTATGCTTGGCAATCTCAGCCAGAATGACCGGCCCCAATTCCTCTCGGTCGTGGTAGGCGAAACGGTACTGAGACCACCCGTCGCGGCGCAACGTCCGATGGGAGCCAGACGTGCGGACGATACGCCAACCGATCCGCTGCAGCGCCGCGAGAACGCGCCGAGCCTTGGTCGCGGGCCATTCGCTCATGCGGCTATGGAGAACCGCAGGGTGTCGGCTCCGAGCGGCATTTCTCCATGCTCGATCTCTTCAGCTATTACGCGGAGCGCCAGGGCCTTAGCCTTTAAGGTGGCTTCTTCGGGGGTAGCGCCGTATACCGTCACGCCGGGTAACTCGGGAATGTCGGCAATCCAGCGGCCGTCTGTTTCGCGCAGCAACCGGATCGTGAGTTGCATATGCTTCATCCTACCATTGGCCGCGCCAGATAACTGCATCGCGGCCACGGACCGCTTCGCGAGAACTGCGCGGGGCACGTGGGCAATGCCGCTCTACGCCGCACACTCCGGATTAGCGCTTCGCTTTGGGCCACACGACGCCCTGGTCCTGGCTGGTGACTGGGGCCAGCCCTTTATACACGAATTTCTGCACGCGCTGGCCGCGGTAGGTTTCGGTGGTATAAATGTTGCCCTTGGAATCGGTGGCGATGCTGTGCACTCCGTAGAATTGGCCGGGCTGGCGTCCGCCGTCGCCGAAGCTGGTCAGAACCTCGAGTGACTGGCGATCCAGAATGTGGACCTGGTTGTTCTCCCCGTCGGCCACATACATATACTTCTGCTGCGGATCAGGCGAGAACGCGATGTCGAACACCGACCCGGAGCCTAAGGTCTCCTTTTCGATGAAGACCTCCTTTATGAAAGTGCCGTCCGGTTTGAAGACTTGAATCCGGTCGTTTCCACGGTCACAGACATACAACAAGCCGTCGTGCGAGAGTGCGACGCAGTGCACGGGATTGCGGAACTGCGGGGAGGGCGGATCACTTGGCTTGTAGGGGAGGATGGTGTCGTCGGGTTTGTGGCCGTAGGCGCCCCAATGCCGTTTGTACTGGCCGGTATCGGCGTCGAAGACGATGACGCGGTGGTTGCCGTAGCCGTCGGCGACGTAAAGTTCATTGGTCTTGGGGTCGACAAGAGTCTTGGCCGGCAGGCGCAGATTCTGGGTGTCATCGCTGCCTTTGCTCTGAAGGGGCTTGCCGATCTGCATCAAAAATTTCCCCTCGTGGGTGAACTTGAGCAGCATGTCGTCGTGGGGGGGAGTGAGTTGGTCGGCGCCGCCGATCCAGACATTACCCTTGTAATCGACAGTGATTCCGTGGTTCCGCTCCGGCCAATCGTAGCCGGCGCCGGGGCCGCCCCAATGCCCCACGAGGTTGCCGGCTTGATCGAATTCGAGAACCGGCGGCGCTGGTGTGCAGCACTTCGCCCAGGGCGGGTTCTTGGCGGCGTGCACTTCGGTATCTTCGAGGGCATTGGGACGATGAATGATCCAGATATGGCTCTGGGCGTCCACCGATACGCCAACGGTGGCGCCCATTACCCAGTGATTGGGCAGCGGCTTGGGCCACATCGGGTCCACTTCAAACCTGGGCGCCATGACTGTGGCGGCGTCGAGAACGGCCGGGCCGGCAAGCAGAACGAGGAAAATTGCGGTTAATAAGAGATTGCGCCGCATGCAGTGATCCTCCTTGCGGAAAGGCTCATGCTAGCAGCTCGCGGACCAGGCCGGCAGGCCGAGTGCCACTCGGCCGCAGGCTGCCAGCCTGCCCCACAGAATCGGCTCCGATGGTTTGACAGTGTTGTAGTGCAGGACTCTAGAATTGGATGAGACAACAATGTCAAAATACGCTTCTCGATTTTCGCTCATGGGCCTTGCGGTCCTGATTGCCTGGCCAACCGGCGCGGCCGAACCGGCTACTTCGTTCGCATTCGATTTCGGCGTCGGCGCCACAAAGCCGGGTTACATCAAGGTCTTGGCGGGGGCCGTGTACACCAAGGAAGTTGGCTACGGCTTCGACCTGGGGACCACTCCGATGCCGTTCGCGAGCGGGGTCACCAGCGAGAAACCGTTTTTCTTTTCCGTCGCGGCGCCGGAAGGCAACTACAATATTGCCGTCACCTTCGGCGATGCCGCGGCGGCGTGTGTCTCCACCGTCAAAGCCGAGTCTCGACGGCTGATGCTGGAGGAAGTGGCCACGGCCGCCGGGAAATTCGAGACGCGCACATTCGTTGTCAACGTGCGCAACTTCAAGATTCCGCCGCCTCCCCGGAACGCGCCCGGCGGCGACCAGGTGCGCTTGAACGACCGCGAGCAGGGCGTCCTCCACTGGGATGACAAACTGACACTTGAATTCAGCAACACGCGGCCCTGCGTGGACAGTATGCGGATCGACAAGGTGGACAACATCCCCACCGTGTTCATCGCGGGCGACTCCACCGTCACCGACCAGCCGCGCGAGCCTACCGCGAGCTGGGGGCAGATGCTGACCCGCTTCTTCAAGCCCGGCGTGGCGGTTGCCAACCACGCGGAATCGGGCGAGACGCTGAAATCGTTTATCACCGGATTGCGACTCGACAAGATTCTGAGCCAGATGAAGAAGGGCGATTACCTGTTCATGCAATTCGGCCATAACGACCAGAAGGCAAACTGGCCGCAGACCTACGTGGAGCCGTTCACCACCCACAAGCAGTACCTCAAGGTCTTCATCGCGGAAGCGCGGCGGCGGGGAGCCATTCCGGTCCTCGTCACTCCCATGCAGCGGCGCAATTTCGACGACCAGGGGAAGATCCGGAACACGCTCGGCGACTTTCCCGAGTCTGCGCGCCAGACCGCCAAGGAAGAGAACGTGGCGCTCATCGACCTGACCGTCATGAGCATCAAGTTCTACGAAGCGCTGGGACCGGCCAAGGCGCCTCTGGCATTCAGCGGCGGCCGCGACGCCACGCATCACAGCGATTACGGCGCCTACGAGTTGGCGAAGTGCATTGTCGAGGGCATCCAGGCCAACCATCTCGATCTTGCCAAATATATTGTGGACGATTACCAGCCGTTCGACCCCGCGCACCCGGACCCGCCCGAGGCGTTCAAGCTCCCCGCCAGCCCCGGAAGATCGAATGTGCCGCCGCGGGGCGACGCCGCCGTGGCGCCCGCAAAATGAAATATCGCCACAACAATGCAAGATGCCGGCCGGTGCGCTTGTAACCTCCGACTGCCGAGTATAGTCTTGAACTGAAGGAGCTCTTAAAATCCCGAGGTGTTGTGGTATGAAGACTGTAATTAAACTGCTTCTCTTTCCACTCCTGGCCGCGGCGTTGCTGGCGCAGCGGCCGTGGCAGCAGATCACGGTTCCGTCGGTGCGCGATGCAGCCGCGAATTTCAAGACGCCGCCGCGCGAGTACGGAGCCATTCATTGGGCCATCTGGGGCGGCGAGCTTACCAAGGAAAGGATCGTCAGCGAGTTCGATTCGCTGGTGGCGAACGGCGTCTATATCGTGAACTTCGGGCCCTCGCAGCACATGAGCCCGAAATATTTTTCACCGGAGCACCTGGCCCTCACCAAGTTCGCGGTGGACGAGGCCGTCAAGCGCGGCATGAGGGTCTGGATCGCGGACGAAGGCAGCTACCCCAGCGGCTTCGCGGGCGGCTTGATCGGCAAGGAATACCCGCAACTCGCGATGCAGGGGATCGTGGCCGATGTGCGCGTCAGCGTGGCCCCTGGCCAAACGCTTTCGATATCCGCGCCGGAAGGTGCGCTGGGCGCGTATTACGTCGACGCCGCGGGCGCCGCGCAGGTTGTGCCCATCCGCAACGGACAGATCAAGTGGACCCCGCAGCCGCAGGCCGCGAACGGGCCGGCGAGGCCGGTGGAGCTGGTAATCGTCCGGCACGTGTACCGCAGTTCTCCTACGCGCTATATCAACCGCGAGGACGGCACCACCGCCAAGGATTCCCTCTACTCGCTCATCGACTACCTGGACCCCGACGCTACCCGCGCCTTCCTCAAGACCACGCACGAGGTCTACAAGACGATGTTTGGGGACCAGTTCGGCAAGACCATCCTGGGCTTCTTCGGCGACGAGCCGGATTACACGGGCTTCATACCCTGGACGCCCAAGCTGCTGGATGAATTCCGGCAGCAGAAGGGATACGACCTGCAGCCCTACCTGCCGCTGCTGTTCGCGCCCAAGATGACCGACCAAGCCTGGCGCGTCAAGGCGGACTACTACGACGTCTGGAGCGGAATCTTCCGGAACACCTTCTTCGGAGTGCAGGCAGAGTGGTGCGCGCAGAACAAACTGGATTACCTGGTCCATCTGAACCACGAGGAAAACATGCTGCTGCTTTCGAGCCCGGAGGACCTGATCCGCAACGAGGGCGACTACTTCCGCGACAACCGCTACGTGGAGGTGCCGGGGATCGACAACCTGGGCCAGCTTACGCCGACGAGGGTCCACGTGCCGGACGGGACATGGTACGAGAACAACAACTTTCCCAAGCTGGCTTCCTCGGCCGCGCATCTGTTCGGCAAACCCAAGGTCTGGACCGAGTCCGGCGGCGGACCGGGAATCGAAGGCAAGTACTCGTTGGATTATCAACTGGTGCGCGGGGTGAATACCTTGCAGATCCGCATCCCGGTGGGGCGGGAAGGCGGTGGAAACGCGGGGGGACCTGCGCCCGCCATGCCGCCGCAAGCGTCCATGCTGGCGTGGTACACCAACCGGGCCGGCTATTTGATGGCCATCGGACGGCCGGCGGCGCAGGTGGGTCTGTACCATCCCGCCAACAGCATGTGGATGGGCGACGAAGATGCCGACCGCAGCACCACCAAGCTCGGTTGGCAATTGTACGAACACCAGGTGGATTGGGATTACTTCGACGAGCAGTCGCTCAGTTCGGTGGCGACCATTGCGGACGGCGGCTTCAAGAATCTCAGCGGACAGGTGTACCGGGCCATCGTGGTTCCCTCGACAACGGTAATTTCGCGCGTTGGGCTGGAACGATTTCAGGCTTTCGTGAAAGCGGGCGGCAAGCTGATTTTCGTGGGCAAGACTCCCACGCTGGTGGTGGACAAGACATTCCTGGATGCCAAGGCCGGCGCGCCCGACCTGAGCTTCGCCACGCTGATCGAGCCCGCGGGCGACATCACGCCGCGCGTGCTCGCGGCTCTTCCGAAACCGGATGTGACGCTGGACAGCCCCTGGCAGAGGCTGACGTACACGCACCGGAGCTGGCGCGATGCCGAGTTGTACTATTTTTTCAACGAGAGCAACAAGGAAGAATCGCGCATGGCAGCCATCGCCGGCCGCGGCCAGGCGCAGGTGTGGGATTTGGGCACGGGTGAGATTCATGCTATCTCCGGCGCCACTGCCGAAGGCGACTCCGTGCGTTTCGCGCTCATGCTCGGACCCTACGAAGCGAAAGTTGTGGTGGTGGGGCCGCTTCCCAGCGGGGTAGCCGCGCCGGAGCCCTCGTTGGCCGCCGGCAACACGATGGCGGAGTTGGACGGTGACTGGGCGTTGGACCTGAACGGCAAGCAAGTGACCGGGCCTCTGAAATCGTGGGAGGATCTGGGCACGCCGTCGTTTGCCGGGCCGGCCACGTATCGGAAGCAGTTCACGGTCGCGGCGGCGCCTGCCGGGAAGCGGGTGTTTTTGGAAATCGCCGATGTGCACGATTACGCGAAGGTGAAGCTGAATGGGAAAGAGTTGGAGGGCCACGCGTGGCAGCCGTATCGTTGGGAAGTGACCAACGTGGTGAAAGCGGGATCGAACGATCTGGAAGTGGAAGTGCGCACGACGGCGGGTGGCCGCGGGTTTGGTGGTCCGCCTCCGGCCCCGGCTGGAGCCGCCGGTGCGGCTGCGGGAGCAGGCGGTCGAGGCGTGGCGTTCGCCGGCGGCGTGGTTACCGTCACGGGCCCGCCACAAACCGGCACGGGTGCCGCGGGCGGTAGAGGCGGCAGAGGGCAAGGAGCGCCAGGCGCGCCTGGCGGAGGCGGCGGCAGAGGCCGCGGCAATGCGCCGCCGCCGGTTTCGGGCTTGCTCGGGCCGGTGCGGCTGATGGCGCGATGAACGGAGAGAAATATGAAAAAGGTATTTAGTACGCTAGCTTTCATTCCGTTGCTGGCCGCCGTCTTACCGGCCCAACGGCCCTGGCAACAAATCACGGTGCCGTCGGTGCGCGACGTGGCCGCCAACTTCAAAGCGCCGCCGCACGAGTACGGCGCTATCCAGCCGTTCATGGGTTGGAACGGGCCGGACGCCAACGAAAGGAAGGCAAGAATCGTCCAGGATCTCGACCGGCTCTCGGCCAACGGCATCTTCGTGGTGAACATGTCGCCGGGGCGCGGCGAGCCGAAGTACCTGGGGCCGGAACACATGGAGCAGGTGAAGTTCGTGGTCCAGGAAGCCAAGAAGCGCGGGATGAAGCTGTGGATTCAGGACGAAAGCGACTACCCCAGCGGATTTGCCAGCGGCCTGGTCAGCGAGCGAGTCCCCGAGCTGACCATGCAGGGGCTCGACGCGGACATACGCATCAGCGTGATGCCGGGACAGACGCTGAAGATGGCGGTGCCGGTGGACACTTTGGGCGCGCTGGCGGTGTTTGAACAAACCGGCGCGACTCTGGTGGTGCCGATCAGCGCCAGCGGAATTGATTGGCGGGCCCCGGCGCCACCGCCCGGCGCAGGCGGCTACCCGAAACCGTGGCAACTGTTCCTGGTGAGGCATGTGTTTCGCAGTTCTCCCACCCGCTCTAACAACCGCGCTGACGGCACGCGCGCCAAAGACAGCCAGTATTCGCTGATCGACTATTTGAATCCGGAGGCCACGCGCGCCTTCCTGAAGATCACCCACGAAACCTATAAAGCGGCTGTGGGGGACGAGTTCGGCAAGACCGTGCTGGGCTTCTTCGGCGACGAGCCGGACTATACCTGTTTCATACCGTGGACGCCCAAGCTGCTGGACAACTTCCGCCAGCAGAAGGGCTACGACATCCAGCCGAGCTTGCCGCTTTTCTTCGCGCCCAAGATGACCGACGAAGCCTGGCGCGCCAAGGCCGACTACTGGGACGTGTGGAGCGGGATGTTCCGCGAGACCTTCTTCGGGGAGCAGGCGGCGTGGTGCGCGAAGAACAATGTCGAGTACCTGGTCCACCTGAACCACGAAGAGCATGCGCTGCGGTTGGATTTGCCCGAGGACCATATCCGCAACGAGGGCGACTTCCTCCGAGATATGCGGTACGTGGAGGTGCCGGGCATCGACAACCTGAACCAGCTTGTGCCGTACGCGGTCCACACGCCGGACGGCGCGTGGGACGTCAACAACAATTTTCCCAAGCTGGCCTCTTCGGCCGCACACCTGTTCGGCAAGCCGAAGGTGTGGACCGAATCCGGCGGCGGATTGGGCATCGATGGCAAGTACGCGTTGGATTATCAGTTGGTGAGGGGCATCAACGCGATGCAGATCGGGATCGCGCGCGGCCCCGGCGGCGGGGCAGCCCTGCCGCCACAGGCGCCCATGCTGGCTTGGTACACCGATCGGGCCGGTTACCTGATGGCCATCGGCCGTCCGGCGGCCCAGGTGGGCCTTTACTATCCCTCCAACAGCATGTGGATGGGCGACGAAGAGGCCGACCGCAGCATGACCAAGCTGGGATGGCAGTTGTTCGAACACCAGGTGGATTGGGATTACTTCGACGAGCAATCGCTCAGCTCGGTGGCGACTATCGCGGACGGCGGCTTCAAGGACCTCAGCGGCCAGGTTTTCCGGGCCATCGTGGTTCCCTCTTCGACGGTAATTTCGCGCGTTGGGCTGGAACGATTTCAGGCTTTCGTGAAAGCGGGCGGCAAGGTGATCTTCGTGGGCAAGACTCCCACGCTGGTGGTGGACAAGACGTTCAAAGATGCCAAGGACAAACCGGACCTCAGCTTCGCCACCCTCATCGAGCCCGCGGGCGACATCACCGACCGCGTGATTGCGGCGCTTCCCAAGCCGGATGTGAAGGTGGACGCCGAGTTCGCGAGGCTGACATACAATCACCGGAGCTGGCGCGACGGCGACATGTACTTCTTCTTCAATGAGAGCAACCAGGCGGAATCGCGCATGGCAACCATCGCCGGCCACGGGCAGGCGCAGGTGTGGGACCTGGCTACGGCCGAGATTCACGCCATCTCCGCGGCGACCGCCGAGGGCGATTCCGTGCGTTTTCCGTTGGTGCTCGGACCTTACGAAGCCAAGGTTGTCGTGGTGGGGCCGCTGCCCAGCGGGGTGGCCGCTCCGGAGCCATCCTTGGTCGCCGGCAACACTCTCGTGGACCTGGGCGGAGATTGGACGTTGGACCTGAACGGGAAACAGGTGACCACGCCGCTGAAATCGTGGGAAGAGCTGGGCACGCCATCGTTTGGCGGACCGGCCACCTATCGCAAGCAGTTCACGATTTCCGCCGCGCCGGCGGGTAAGCGGCTGTTTCTGGAAATCGCCGACGTGCACGACTACGCGCGGTTGAAGGTGAACGGGAAAGAGTTGGAGGGCCGCGCCTGGCAGCCGTATCGCTGGGACGTGACCAGTGCGGTGAAACCCGGCTCGAACGATCTGGAAGTGGAAGTGCGCGCGACGGCAGGCGGGCGGGGAGGCGGATTCGGAGGAGCTCCGCCTGCGGCTGCCACACCCGGCGCTGCTGGCGCGGCAGGCGGTCGAGGCGGTCGAGGAGGCAGGGGCGGCAGGGGCCAAGCGGCTCCGGCAGCCGCGGGCGCGCCACCCGCCGTGGTCATACCACCTTCTGCCGGCAATAGCTCGAGAGGCCGTGGTTCCGCGCCGCCGCCAACTTCGGGCTTGCTGGGGCCGGTGCGGCTGGTGGCAAGGTGAACTTGAAGGAACCTCACATGAGAAACGTATTGAGCACGCTAGCGATGATTCCGCTGTTGGCCGCCGTGTTGCCGGCCCAACGGCCCTGGCAGCAGATCACGGTGCCGTCGGTGCGCGAGGTAGCCGCCAACTTCAAAACGCCGCCGCGCGAATATGGCGCTATCCAGCCGTTCATGGGTTGGAACGGTCCGGACGCCAACGAAAGGAAGGCAAGAATCGTCCAGGATCTCGACCGGCTCTCGGCCAATGGCGTCTTCGTGGTGAACATGTCGCCAGGACGCGGCGAACCGAAGTACCTGGGACCGGAGCACATGGCGCAAGTGAAGTTCGTGGTCGAGGAAGCCAAGAAGCGGGGCATGAAGCTGTGGATCCAGGATGAATGCGACTACCCCAGCGGGTTTGCCGGCGGCCTGGTCAGCGAGCGAGTCCCCGAACTGACCATGCAAGGGCTCGACGGGGACATTCACATCAGCGTGATGCCGGGACAGACCCTGACCATACCGGTGCCGGCGGACACATTGGGCGCGCTGGCGGTGTTTGCCAACCCCCCCACGGTGCAGATGGTGCCGATCAAACCCGGTGAGTTTAAGTGGAGGGCTCCAGCGCCACCAGCCGGCGCGGGCGGCTACGCTAAACCGTGGGACTTGATTTTGGTCCGGCATATCTTCCGCAGTTCTCCGACTCGCGCTTCGAACCGCGAGGACGGCACCCGCGCCAAAGACAGCCAGTATTCGCTGATCGACTACCTGAATCCGGACGCCACCCGCGCCTACCTCAAGATCACGCACGAAACTTACAAGGCGGCGGTCGGGGATGAGTTCGGCAAGACCATTCTGGGCTTCTTCGGCGACGAACCCGACTACACCGGCTTTATGCCGTGGACGCCCAAGCTGCTGGACGTGTTCAAGCAACAAAAGGGCTACGACCTGCAGCCGTACCTGCCGCTACTATTCGCGCCGAAGATGACCGACGAAGCCTGGCGCGCGAAGGCGGACTACTGGGACGTGTGGAGCGGCATGTTCCGCGACACCTTCTTTGGGGTGCAGGCGGACTGGTGCGCGAAGAACAATGTGGAGTACCTGGTCCACCTGAACAAGGAAGAGCATGGGGTGAGGTGGGATCTGCCCGAGGACCAGACCCGCAACGAGGGCGACTACTTCCGGGACATGCGGCACGTGGAGGTGCCGGGCGTCGACAACTTGAGCCAGCTTGTGCCGAACAGGGCCCATGCGTTTGAGGACACCTGGATCGAGAACAACAACTTCCCCAAGCTGGCCTCTTCGTCGGGGCACCTGTTTGGCAGGCCCAAGATCTGGACCGAGTCAGGCGGCGGATCGAGCATCGACACCAAGTTCGAGTTGGATTATCAACTGGTGAGGGGAATCAACCTCATGCAGGTCGGGCTCCCGCGCGGCCCCGGCGGGGCGACGGGATCGGTGCCGCCACAGGCGTCCATGATCGCGTGGTACACCGACCGGGCCGGCTATCTGATGGCCATCGGTCGGCCGGCGGCGCAGGTGGGTCTCTACCATCCCGCTCATAGCATGTGGCTGGGCGACGAAGAATGCGATCGCAGCATGACCAAGCTGGGGTGGCAGTTGTTCGAGCACCAGGTGGATTGGGACTACTTCGACGAGCAATCGCTGAGCGAGGTGGCGACCATCGCGGAGGGCGGCTTCAAGAATCTCAGCGGGCAGGTGTATCGGGCCATAGTGGTTCCATCCACGGTGGTGATTACGCGGACCGGTATGGAGCGTTTCAAGGCCTTCGTCAAAGCGGGTGGCAAGGTTATTTTCGTAGGCAAGACTCCCAAGCTGGTGGTGGACAAGACGTTCATGGATGCGAAGGAAGTGCCAGATCTGAGTTTCGCCACGCTGATCGAACCCTCGGGCGACATCACCGAGCGCGTCATGGCGGTGCTTCCCAAAGATGTCGTGCTGGATACCGAGTGGAAGCGGCTGACGTACACGCGCCGGAGCTACCGCGACGGCGACCTGTACTTCTTCTTCAACGAGGGCAACCAGGCGCAGTCGCGCACCGCCACCATCGCCGGACACGGACAGGCGCAGGCGTGGGACCTGACGACGGGCGAGATTCACGCGATTTCCGGCGCCACCGCGGAGGGCGATTCGGTGCGTTTCTCGCTGGCGCTGGGACCGTATGAAGCGAAGGTTGTGGTGGTGGGGCCGCTTCCTAGCGGGGCGGCCGCTCCGGAGCCGGTGCTGGTCGCCGGCAACACGCTGACGGAGCTGGGCGGAGACTGGACGTTGGACCTGAACGGCAAGCAGGTGACTACGCCTCTGAAATCGTGGGAGGACCTGGGTACGGCTTCGTTTGCGGGGCCGGCCACGTATCGCAAGCAGTTCACGCTTTCCGCCGCGCCGGCGGGTAAGAGGCTGTTCCTGGAAATGGCCGATGTACACGAGTACGCCAAGGTGAAGGTGAATGGGAAAGAGCTGGAAGGCCACGCGTGGCAGCCGTTCCGCTGGGAAGTAACCAACGTGGTGAAGCCCGGTGCGAACGATCTGGAAGTGGAAGTGCGCACGTCGGGGGGCGGACGCGGAGGCTTTGAGGCTCCGCCACCGGCTCCGGCTGCCGCGGGGGCTGCCGCGCCGGGCGCTGCGGCTGCGGGCGGTGGGCGAGGTGGCCGGGGACAAGGCGCTCCGGGAGCCGCGGGCGCGGGTGCGCCTCCGGCTGCGGCGGCTGGAAGGGGTCGCGGGAATGCGGCGCCTGTGGTTTCGGGTTTGTTGGGGCCGGTGCGGTTGGTGGCACGCTGACACTAGAAGCAGGCCGATTGCCAATCGGCCGCAGGATACAATCCTGCCCCACAGCGGTGTCGAAGGGAACTTACATGAAGCAGGTACTTAGTACGCTAGCGATGATTCCGCTGTTGGCCGCCGTGTTGCCGGCGCAACGGCCCTGGCAACAAATCACGGTGCCGTCGGTGCGCGACGTGGCCGCCAGTTTCAAAGCGCCGCCGCACGAGTACGGCGCTATCCAGCCCTTTACCAGTTGGAACGGACCGGACGCCAACGAAAGGATGGCCAGGATCGTCCAGGATCTCGACCGGCTCTCGGCCAATGGCATCTTCGTGGTGAACGTCTCGCCGGGACGCGGCGTGCCATATTACCTTACGCCGGAGCACATGGCCCAGATGAAGTTCATAGTCGCGGAAGCCAAGAAGCGGGGCATGAAAATCTGGCTGCAGGACGAATCCGACTACCCCAGCGGGTTTGCCGGAGGCAAGATCAGACAGCAGTACCCGCAACTCGGCATGCAGGGCATCGTCGCCGATATCCGTGTCCGCGTGGCGCCCGGCCAGACGCTCACCATGCCGGTGCCGTCGGACACTCTCGGCATCATGGCTACGGAGACGGCGCGCGACGGAACCTTGCACAACACGGTTCAGATTCCGGTTCCCGCGAACGGGCAACTCAAGTGGACCGTGCCCAACGAAGGCTCTACCCCGAATGAACCCAGTTACGCGTGGGAGGTGGTTTTCGTGCGGCACATTTACGTCAGCTCGCCGACGCGCAACTTCAATCGCGAGGACGGCACGCGCGCCAAAGACGGCTACTACACCTTAATCGACTACCTGGACGCGGACGCGACGCGGGCTTTCCTCAAGATCGTGCACGAGACCTACAGGCAGGCCATCGGCGATGAGTTCGGCAAAACCGTGCTGGGATTCTTCGGCGATGAGCCGGACTATTCCATCGCCGGCTCGCCCTGGACGCCCAAACTGCTGGAAGAATTCCAGGCGCAAAAAGGGTACGATCTGAAGCCCTACCTCACCCAGTTCTTCGCCGGCAAACTGTCGGATGAGGCGCAGCGGGCCAAAGCCGACTACTGGGACGTTTGGAGCGGCATTTTCCAAAATACTTTCTTCGGAACGCAAGCCGAGTGGTGCGCCAAGTACAACGTGGAATACCTGGTCCACCTGAACCACGAAGAGACCATGACGGCCCTGGTTCGCAGCGAGGGCGACTTCTTCCGGGACGAGCGATACGTGCAGGTGCCCGGAATCGATAACCTGAGCCAGCTTCTGCCAAATCTGGTCCACACGCCGGATGGCACGTGGCGCATCAACAACAATTTCCCCAAGCTGGCGTCTTCGACGGCGCACCTGTTCGGCAAACCCAAGGTCTGGGCCGAAGAGGGCGGCGGACCGGGCATCGATGGCAAATACCAGTTGGATTTTCAACTGGTGAGAGGAGTAAACGCTCTGCAGATCCGGATTCCCGTCCGGAACGGGTTTGGCGGAGATCCGGCCTTGGCGCCCGCAGGTCCGCCACCTCCCATACCGCCGCCAGCGCCCATGCTGGCGTGGTACGCCGACCGGGGCGGCTATCTGATGGCCATCGGACGCCCGGCCGCGCAGGTGGGTCTCTACCACCCGGTCAACAGCATGTGGATGGGCGACGAGGACTCCGACCCCAGCACCACCAAGCTCGGCTGGCAGTTGTACGAACACCAGGTGGAGTGGGACTACTTCGATGAGCAATCGCTCAGCTCGGTGGCGACTATCGCCGACGGCGGTTTCAAGGATCTCAGCGGGCAGGTTTTCCGCGCCATCGTGGTTCCGTCCTCGACGGTGATCACGCGCACCGGCCTCGAGCGGTTTAAGGCTTTCGTCAAAGCCGGCGGCAAGGTGATTTTCGTGGGCAAGACTCCCAAGCTGGTCGTGGACAAGACGTTCATGAGTGCCAAGGATGTCCCCGACCTGAGCTTCGCCACCTTCATCGAACCCTCGGGCGACATCACGCCGCAGGTGATCGCGGCGCTCCCCAAACCGGATGTGAAGCTGGACGCCGAGTTCCCGCGCTTGACGTACGCGCACCGGACCTGGAGCGACGCCGATATGTACCTGTTCTTCAACGAGAGCAACAAGGCGGAATCGCGCACTGCGACCATCGCCGGCCACGGTCAGGCGCAGTCGTGGGATTTGGGCACGGGCGAGATTCATGCCATCTCCGCCGCCACTGCCGAGGGCGATGCCGTGCGCTTCCCGCTGGTGCTGGGGCCCTACGAGACGAAGGTCGTCGTAGTTGGGCCGCTGCCCGCTGGGGTGGCTGCTCCGGAACCCTCTTTTGCATCCGGCGATACTCTGGCGGAAGTGGGCGGAGACTGGGCCTTGGACCTGAATGGCAAGCAGGTCAACACGCCGCTGAAATCGTGGGAAGATCTGGGCACGACGTCGTTTGCCGGCCCGGCCACGTATCGGAAGCAGTTCACGGTTTCCGCCGCGCCCGCCGGGAAAAAGGTGTATTTGGAAATCGCCGATGTGCGCGATTACGCCAAGGTCAAGGTGAACGGGAAGGAACTCGAAGGGCACGCCTGGCAACCCTATCGCTGGGATATCACCAGCGCTCTGAAAGCCGGCTCCAATGATCTGGAGGTGCAGGTGTACGCGACGGGTGGGGGCCGTGGAGGGGCTGGTGGTCCGCCTCCGGCTGCGGCTGGCGCGGCAGGTGGCCGAGGCGGCCGAGGTGGCGCAGGCGGCGGCCGAGGCGGCCGGGGGCAGGGTGCACCGGGTGCACCGGGCGCGGCTCCCGTGTACGGCGCCGCGCCGGCGAACCGCGGCGGTGCGTCGCCGGCGACTTCAGGCCTGCTAGGTCCGGTTCGCGTGGTGGCGCGCTGATAGGGAAGATCCGGGCCGGGCATGCCCGGCCCCTACATGGGCGAGGCATGCCTCGCCCTGGGTCGGGGCATTAGACAGTTTCGAAGGAGTCTCATATGAAAAAGGTATTGATTACGCTAGCCCTCGTTCCGTTGCTGGCCGCAGTCTTGCAGGCGCAACGGCCCTGGCAACAGGTCACGGTCCCATCGCTGCGCGACGTGGCCGCCAACTTCAGAGAGCCGCCGCACTACTTCGGCGCCATCCAGCCCTTTATGGGTTGGAACGGCCCGGACGCCAACGAAAGGAAGGCAAGAATCGTCGAGGATCTGGACCGGCTCGCGGCCAGCGGCGTCTTCATCGTGAACATGTCGCCGGGACGCGGTGCGCCGGAGTACCTTTCGCCGGAGCATATGGCGCAAGTGAAGTTCGTGGTCCAGGAAGCCAAGAAACGCGGGATGAAGCTGTGGATCCAGGACGAGTGCGACTACCCCAGCGGGTTTGCGGGCGGCCTGATGATCAAGAGATACCCGCAACTCGCCATGCAGGGCATCATGTCCGATATCCACGTCCGCGTGGCGCCCGGCCAGAGGTTCTCGATGCCGGTGCCGCCGGACACTCTCGGAATCATGGCAGTGGAGACAACCCGAGACCAACAATTACGCAACGTGATTCAGATCCCGATTCCCGCCGACGGCCAGCTCAAGTATATCGTGCCGGCCGAAGGCACCACCCCCAATGAGCCGCATTACGACTGGGAGCTGGTCTTCGTGCGGCACATTTACATCAGCTCGCCGACGCGGGCCAGCAATCGGGAGGACGGCACGCGAGCCAAGGACGGCCTTTACTCACTGATCGACTACCTGGATCCGGAGGCCACTCGCGCGTTCCTGAAGGTCACGCACGAGACCTACCGGCAGGCGGTCGGGGATGAGTTCGGCAACACCGTTCTGGGGTTCTTTGGCGACGAGCCGGATTATTCCATCAGCGGCATGCCCTGGTCGCCCAAAATACTGGAAGAGTTTCAGCAGCAGAAAGGTTACGATCTGAAACCCTACATCCCCCAGTTCTTCTCCGGCAAAATGACGGATGAGGCGCAGCGGGCCAAGGCCGACTACTGGGACGTTTGGAGCGGCATCTTCCAAAACAGCTTCTTTGGAGAGCAGGCCGCTTGGTGCAAGAAGTACAACGTGGAATACCTGGTGCACCTGAACCACGAAGAGACCATGATGGCTCTGGTTCGCAGCGAGGGCGACTATTTCCGCGACAACCGCTACGTGGAAGTGCCGGGAATCGATAACCTGAGCCAGCTTGTGCCCAGCGCCATCCACACGCCGGACGGGACATGGCGTGTCAATAACAACTTTCCCAAGATCGCCTCTTCGGCGGCGCACCTGTTCGGCAAGCCCAAGGTCTGGACCGAATCGGCCGGCGGACCGGGCATCGACGGCAAGTTCCAGTTGGATTTTCAAATGGTGAGGGGAGTGACCGAGCTGCAGATCCGTGTTCCGGGGGGCCGCGGTCCCGGCGGGGAAGGCTCGTCGCCGTCGCCGCAGGGCCCCATGCTGGCGTGGTATGCCAACCGGGGCGGCTATCTGATGGCCATCGGACGCCCGGCGGCGCAGGTAGGCCTGTATCATCCCGCCAACAGCATGTGGATGGGCGACAACGATGCCGACATCAGCACCACCAAGCTCGGCTGGCAGTTGTACGAACACCAGGTGGAGTGGGACTACTTCGACGAGCAGTCGCTCAGCTCAGTGGCGACCATCGCCGACGGCGGGTTCAAGGATCTCAGCGGGCAGGTCTTCCGCGCCATCGTGATTCCATCCTCGACGGTCATCACCCGGACCGGGCTCGAACGTCTTCAGGCCTTCGTGAAAGCCGGCGGCAAAGCGATCTTCGTGGGCAAGACTCCCACGATGGTGGTGGACAAGACGTTCAAAGATGCCAAGGGCGCGCCAGACTTGAGTTTCGCCACGCTGATTGAGCCCTCGGGCGACATTACGCCGCGCGTGATCGCGGCGCTGCCCAAACCGGATGTGAAGCTGGACTCCGAGTTCCCGCGATTGACGTACGCGCACCGGAGCTGGAGCGACGCCGAGATGTACCTTTTCTTCAATGAGAGCAACAAGGAAGAATCGCGCATGGCATCCATAGCCGGCCACGGCACGGCGCAGGTGTGGGACTTGGGCTCGGGCCAGATTCGCGCCATGTCCGGCGCGACCGCGGAGGGCGATTACGTGCGCTTTCCGCTGCTGCTGGAACCTTACGAAACCAAGGTCGTGGTGGTGGGGCCGCCTGCCGGTGAAGGTGGAGGTGGTCGAGGGGGTGCGGAGCCGGCCTGGACGTCGGGCACTACTCTGGCGGAACTGGGTGGAGACTGGGCTCTGGAGTTGAACGGCAAACAGTTGACCACGCCTCTGAAATCCTGGGAGGAACTGGGCACGCAATCCTTCGGCGGCCCGGCCGTATATCGCAAGCAGTTCAACCTGCCCACGTTGCCCGCCGGGAAGAGAGTATACCTGGAAATCGCCGATGTGCATGACTACGCGCGGATCAGGGTGAACGGCGCGGTCTTGGAAGCCAAGGCTTGGCAGCCCTACCGCTGGGACATCACCAACAGCCTGCAAGCCGGCAACAATGATGTGCAGATCAACGTGTTCGCGACGCCCTCCGGGAGGGGAGGGGCGCCCTCTGGGCCCGGCGGTCCGCCGCCAGCCGCCGCTGGCGCCGCCGCACCGGGTGCGGCTGCTGCGGCAGGCGGCCGAGGAGGCCGAGGTGGCAGAGGAGGACAGGGTGCTCCGGGAGCCGCGGGCATGCCGGCTGGCGCCCCTCCCGCCGGGATGGGTGGTGGTCGCGGCACCCCAACGCCGCCGGCTTCGGGCTTGCTCGGACCAGTCCGGCTGGTAGCGCGGTAGTGGCGCGGCCGCTTGATCTGGGGCCGGGCATGCCCGGCCCCTACACGGCGCCTTGGCACGCCTCGCCCTCGCACGGCTAAGGCTGCCCCTCGCCTTGCGGGCTCTGGGCTTGCCCGCGCAACGCGTACAGGTGCGGCTCCTCCGGGGCCAATCGGATGGCCTCATTCAGGTCCCGGAGGGCCGCATCCAAGGACTGCTGCCGAAGGTACAACTCGCCGCGGTATTGGTACGCCTGCCACAATTTGGGGTTCAGGCGGATGGTCTCCGTCAGCAGGGCAATGGCCTCATCCATCTGGCCTGACACGGCAAGCTGGATGGCTTGATCCAGCATGCTGGCCGGGTCGGGCATGGCCCGACTCCTGCGCCGGCCCATGATGTGAAAATACGTGCCGAGAATCAGAAAGAGGCACGCGATTTCGGCGGCGCCATCGAATCCCCAAACGCCCAGGAAGAGCCTGCTGGCTGCCGGCATGCTGGCAAACAGAGCCGCCATGGCCCAAGCCATCCGGCTCCATTGGCGCGCGCGCGGCATGTTTCCACGATAACGCAGTGCTCGGGGGATGCAGGCGCGGATCGTTTTCGGAGTTTTAGGCCTGGACTTGAAAGCCCTTACACGCCCTGGAATTCGACTCTTGACACGGCCTCTGCCACCGAATACAATTAACCCCGTATCGCCAGCTTCGTATATTGAGTTCGTCCGGAGGCGCGCTGCCGTCCCGAGGACGATCCCAGGGGTTTATTTCAGCCGTCAAGGCTTAAGGTCAAGGAGGTTTTCTCATGCGTTTCTACCTGCCACAACGTGGTTCGGTAATACGATTGCTGTTCATGTTGCTGATGATTTCGGTTCTCGCGTTCGCCCAGAACGACCGCGGAACCATCACGGGGACCGTTACGGATCCGACGGGCGCCGTTATCCCCGGTGCAACTCTTCACGCCAGGGATGTGGATACCGGAGCGGAGTATGACACGGTCACCACCGCGACTGGCAACTACTCGCTCGTCGATCTTCTCGCGGGGAATTACGATTTGACTGTATCGGCGGCTGGATTCGAGAAGTACATCCAGCACGGCATCGGAGTTCAGGTGGTCCAGGTTTTGCGTGTCGATATTGTCATGAAGGTCGGCGCAGCTACAGAATCCGTAACCGTCAACGCCGACGCGGCATTGCTCAGAACGGAGAATGCCGAGATCAACCACAACCTGAGCACGGACCGCGTGGACGCGTTGCCCAACACTACGACGAACATGCGCGACCCGTTCGAGTTTTCCGGTATGATGCCGGGGGTGGTGGGCGGCGTGACGGCCCCTGCCGGTTCGGCCAATATCAGGGTCAACGGCTCGCCAGCCACCGCGTACAGGGTTCTCCTCGACGGCCAGGACATCACCAATGCGAACGAGGACCCGTCACACACGCTGGAACAACAACCGGCGGTGGAGGCGTTACAGGAATTCACGCTACAGGCCAGCAACTACGCCGCTGAATTCGGTCAGGTCACCGGCGGCCTCTTCAACTTCACCACCAAGTCCGGCACCAACGGACTCCATGGCGTGGCGTTCACCTTTGTTCGCAACGAAGATCTGAACGCAGGCGTAGCTTACACCATTCACAACGGGGACAAACACCTCGATCCCGCATCGAAAATGAAGAACTATGGCGGCGGCATAGGCGGCCCGGTGGTCATCCCCAAGATCTACAACGGGCGTAACAAGACTTTCTTCTTTGCCAACCTGGAACTGGAGCGGAATTTTGGCCTGGGAAATGGCTATGTGACCATGCCAACCGCTGGAATGAGAACCGGGGATTTCAGCCAGGCGCTGGTGCAAAAGACGCTGGGCACCAACGTGAATGGCGGAGCCATCCTGGAGAACATGATCTACGATCCGAACACGGAGCAAACCGTGAATGGCCAGGTGACGCGCACGCCCTTCCCCAACAACGTTATCCCGCAAAGCCGCCTCAACGCGGTTGCGCTGACCATTCAGAACAACTGGATGCCCCTTCCCACTAATGCCAATTTAGTGAATAACTGGAACCAGATTGCTCCGTCCATGGAGAAGCGGCACATCCCCAGTGTCAAGCTCGACCAGAACATTGGCGATAAGTCGAAGATTAGTTTCTATACGTCGAACTATCTGTACTACGCCAACGCCCGAAACGACGACCTGCCGGCGCCCATCACTTCGACCCGCAACCGGAAAATTTTCGCCGATACTTATCAGCTTCACTACGATTACACACTGGACCCAACAACGGTGTTGCACTTCGGGTTTGGCTTTGTGCGCGGCGACCATAACGACAACTATCTGCCGGCCTCCCTGGCTTTCGTTCCAGCCTCGATTGGCCTGAACGGCAGCTATACCACGGGCATGCCGGTGATCGGCGGCCTTGGAAATTCGACCGTGGGCGGGTTCAGCACGGCTTACGGCATTGGGGTGGGCTCCCCGGTTATCAACCTTGCCGACAAGCCTACGTTAGTCTTGAACGCGACCCACATCCGCGGCAACCATACCTACAAAATCGGTTTGCAGTGGAGATTGGACACGACAATCAATAAGAACGCCATCGCCGCTCCCAGTTTCAATTTCAGCCCCAACGAGACGGCTCTTCCGTATCTTCAGACTACGAGTATAGGGGGTAATAGCATCGGGCTCCCTTACGCCAGTTACCTGCTGGGCCTGGTGGATAGCGCCAGCATCGGCCCCACACAAGATCCCGACTACCGCAAGACCTCTTTGGGGTTGTACCTGCAAGACACCTGGAAGGTGACGCGCAAACTGACACTCGACTATGGCATCCGGTGGGACCGCCAGACGGCGCCGGAGGAAGCGTTTTACCGTAGCAGCATGTTCGGGCCGACCATTCCGAACCCGACCGCCGGGAACCTGCTCGGCGGGACGATTTTCGAAGGGTACGGGGCGGGACGTTGCGACTGCCAATTCACGACCGTGTATCCGTATGCGATTGGCCCGCGGCTGGGCATCGCTTACCAGTTCGCTTCCAAGATGGTGATGCGGATCGGATGGGCCCTGGAATACGGCAACACACCGGATGGCGCCGGGACCGGGGCGGTCGGGGAAGGCTGGAACAGCCTCAGCTTCACTTCGACATCCTTCGCGGAGCCCGCGGT
>Ga0326728_10009388_pt1 | contig 23588 bp, 23 predicted proteins | sample MB3enrmetagenome_FD_207602 | JGI IMG/M metagenome (GOLD analysis project Ga0326728, IMG submission 207602) | Lab enriched peat soil microbial communities from McLean, Ithaca, NY, United States - MB31MN | ecosystem: Environmental > Terrestrial > Soil > Wetlands > Peat | place: USA: New York... | reverse complement strand
CTGCAATCCCAGAATGATGTTTGCTGAGTCGGCAATCGTTAGCGCTCGCATAGTTTCATGAGAGCACATCCCGACATTATGCGCAATTACTTATGACGCCGTGTTTAGTTATGGAGCTATTGCTCGCCGGATCCTCGCCGGGTCTTTTGCTCATGCGATCCGTTGTAGCGCGGGCACGAAGAAGGAAACGCGGTAATCTACTCCCCTTCCTCCCCGCTCACGCGCAGCACCGCCAGAAACGCCTCCTGCGGGATCTCCACTCGCCCCACGCGCTTCATCCGCTTCTTGCCTTCCTTCTGCTTCTCAAGCAGCTTACGTTTGCGCGTGATGTCGCCGCCGTAGCATTTGGCCAGCACGTTCTTGCGCATGGCGGGAATGTTCTCTCGGGCCACGATCTTGTTCCCGATAGCGGCCTGCAACGCGACTTCGAACATTTGCCGGGGAATCAGCTTGCGCATGCGCTCGATCAGCACCTTGCCGCGGTCGTAGGCGAAATCCTTGTGCACGATGATCGTGAGCGCGTCGACCGGTTCTCCAGCTACCAGTACGTCCAGCTTCACCATGGGCGACACGCGGTAACCGGAGAGGTGGTAATCGAGTGACGCATAGCCGCGCGAAGCGGATTTCAGGCGGTCGTAGAAATCCAGCACGATTTCGTTGAGCGGTAGCTCATACTCCAAGAGCACGCGGCCGGAGCCGATGTGCTCGAACTTCTTCTGCACGCCGCGCTTTTCTTCAAGCAGAGCCAGAATGCCGCCGAGAAAATCCTCGCGCGTGATCACAGTGGCGTCGATGATGGGTTCTTCAATCTGCTTGATGTCGGTGGGACTGGGGAACTTGGTCGGGTTGTCGACGTCGATGACCTCATCGCGCGTGGTCGTAATGCGGTAACGCACGCTCGGAGCAGTGGTGATCAGATCGATGTTGAACTCACGCTCCAGGCGCTCCTGCACAATTTCAAGATGCAGCAATCCGAGAAAGCCGCAGCGAAAACCAAAGCCCAGCGCGACCGAGTTTTCAGGCTCGAAGCTGAAGGCGCTGTCGTTCAGCCGCAGCTTTTCAAGCGCGTCGCGCAACAGGCCGTGCTCGTGCGATTCCACCGGATACAAGCCCGCGAACACCATGGGCTTGATCTCCTCGAAACCCGGCAGCGGCTCGGCGGCTGGATTTTCGTCATCGGTAATGGTGTCGCCGATCTGCGCGTCGGAAACGGTCTTGATATTCGCAAATACAAATCCGACTTCCCCAGCCGAGAGTTCTTCGCAAGGTGTGGCTTTGGGCGCCTGGTATCCCAGCCCTTCCACTTCGAACACTTGCCCCTTGGCCCACAGCCGGATCTTCTGGTGCATGCGAAGGCGGCCATCGAGTACGCGAGTCAAAATGATGACGCCGCGATAGGGATCGAACCAGGAGTCGAAAATGAGGGCACGCAACGGAGCGTCAACGGACCCGCGCGGAGGCGGCACGCGTTTGACGATCGCTTCAAGCGTTTCGTGAATGCCCACGCCTTGCTTCGCGCTCACCAGGAGAGCGTCGTCCGCCGGAAGTCCGATCACCTGCTCGATCTGTTCGCGAATGCGTTCCGGCTCTGCCGCGGGCAAGTCGATTTTATTGATGACCGGAATGATTTCGAGATTATGGTGCAGCGCCAGATACGTGTTGGCCAGCGTCTGCGCCTCGACTCCCTGCGACGCGTCCACCACTAGCAGCGCCCCTTCGCACGCCTGCAAGCTCCGCGAAACTTCGTACGTGAAATCCACGTGGCCGGGCGTGTCGATCAGATTCAGTTGATACAGAATTCCATCGTCCGCGCGATAATTCAGGCGCACGGCATGCGCCTTGATGGTGATGCCGCGCTCGCGTTCCAGGTCCATCGAATCGAGCACCTGCTCCATCATTTCGCGCTGGGAAAGGGCGCCGGTCACTTCGAGCAGACGGTCCGCCAGCGTCGACTTGCCGTGGTCGATGTGCGCGATGATCGAGAAGTTACGGATGAACTCGGGATCCATGCGGTATGATGCTGAAAGGACGAAGCATCCCCGTCCCCTACGAATTATCCCATATGTCCTACAGCAACATCCGTTTCGAGACGGCTCAGAGCGGTATTGCGCTCGTAGCTGTTAACCGTCCCGACAAGCTGAATGCGCTGAATCGGGACACCATGGAAGAACTTTCCGATGCCTTCACGCGCGTGCGCGATGATGCCGCTATACGTGCGCTCATCGCGACCGGCACCGGCGAAAAAGCGTTCGTCGCGGGCGCAGACATCAGCGAACTGGCCGCGCTCTCCCCCATCCAAGCACGGGACCTTGCGCTGCGTGGACAAGCGATTTTTCGGGCGCTCGAGACGTTGCCGAAGCCCACTGTGGCGGCCGTCAACGGATTTGCGCTGGGTGGCGGACTCGAGCTGGCAATGAGTTGCGCCATTCGTGTGGCGGCGCCGAACGCCAAGTTCGGACAGCCCGAGGTGAAACTCGGCCTCGTGCCGGGCTACGGAGGTACGCAGCGGCTGCCGCGCCTGGTGGGTCGTGGCCGTGCCATTGAGATGCTCATCACCGGCGAAACCATCGATGCCGCGGAGGCCTATCGCATGGGCCTTGTGAATTACGTCACGCCGCTCGAAGAGCTGCTGCCGTTCAGCCGCGCGTGGCTGCAAAAAGTGCTAGCCAACGGTCCCAAGGCGATTTCACTTGCGATCGAAGCCGTCGATGTCGGCCTGGATTGCGGACTCGAAGAAGGGTTGCGTTTCGAGGCCGCCGCATTTGGTCTCACCGCGGCCACCGAAGATCGGACCGAAGGCACGCGCGCATTTCTCGAAAAGCGAAAGGCAGTCTTCGCGGGAAAATAGAATATGCCGAGCACCGTCATCGAAGGGGATCTTTCCGCTAAGGGTCTGCGATTCGCGATCATTGTGGGTCGCTTCAATAGCTTCATCTCCGATCGCCTGCTGGCTGGCGCCGTCGACGCGCTGACGCGCTCCGGATGCGCCGAGGAAAATATCACCGTGGTTCGAGTTCCGGGCTCATGGGAAATGCCGATTGTTGCGCGCGAGTTGGCAAAAGCGAAGCGGCACGATGCGATCATCGCGCTCGGCGCCGTCATCCGCGGTGACACGCCGCATTTCGATTACGTCGCCGGTGAGATGGCTCGCGGGTTGGCGGATGTGGCTCGCGAGACTGGTATCCCCATCGGTTTTGGTGTGCTCACCACCAATACTGTCGAACAAGCCGTGGATCGGGCGGGCGTCAAGGGTGGCAACAAAGGCTTCGACGCCGCGCTAAGCGCCATAGAGATGGCCAATCTGATGCGGCGCCTGCGCCAGCCCTCGGCGTAGCATGTCCTCCCGGCGCCGGTCCCGCGAGCACGCGCTGCAAATCCTGTACCAGTGGGACATGCGGAAGCAGCCGGTCGATGAGTCGATCGAAACGTTCTATGGCACGCTCTACTCCGAAGAGAGCCGCGTGCGGCCGGGACGCGATGAGTTTCTGGAGCGGCTGGTGCGCGGAACCGTCGAAAAGGCCGGCGAGATCGACGCCCTGATCTCCGGTCACGCGGCGCACTGGAGGCTGGAGCGCATGCCCGCGGTGGACCGCAACATCCTGCGGCTGGCGGTTTACGAGATGCGGCATACCGAGACGCCCGCCCCGGTCGTGATCGACGAAGCGCTCGAGCTAGCCCGGCGGTTCTCCAGCGAAGAATCGGTCCTGTTTGTGAATGGCGTCCTCGACGCCGTTCATCGAGGAGAGTAGAGCAAAGGCAAAAGTGAGTGGCTGCGCGGGATTTGGATGCGCGCCTGTTGCAATACGGGGCGCGGATCATCAGGCTGGTTGAAGCTTTGCCAAGAACGATGACGTGTAGGTGCATCGGCGATCAACTGCTGCGGAGCGGTATGTCAGTTGGAGCGAATTATGAAGAAGCGCAGGCCGCGGAGTCACGAGTGGACTTCAATCACAAGCTTCAGATCGCGTTAAAGGAGCTACGCGAATCCCACTACTGGTTGCGCTTGTTAGCAGAAGCCGGAAAGGTGCCACCCGAGCGCCTGACCGATATAATCGATGAATCAACTCAAACTCCGCGCAATTCTCTCAAAAGCCGTGGCAACATCGAAAGGCATAAGAAAATGAGCCCTTCCAAATCCCCCTTTTGCCTTTTGCTCTTTGCCTTTTGTCTTTTGCCTTTCTAACTATGTTTTCTTATCTCGAAAGCTCTCTCTACTGCGAATCCATTGCCCTGGCCGACATAGCCCACCGCGCCGGAACACCCTGCTACGTCTACTCCAGCCAGTCGTTTCTCGATAATTTCCGGGCCTACGACGAAGCGCTGGGCAGCTTGCCGCACAGGGTTTGTTACGCGGTGAAGGCAAACGGCTCGCTTGGCATTCTCGCGCTGCTGGCAAAGGCCGGCGCCGGTTTTGACATTGTCTCGGGCGGCGAGTTGTATCGCGTGCTGAAAGCTGGCGGCGATCCCGCGCGCGTCGTGTTTTCCGGCGTCGGCAAGAGGGCCGATGAGGTCGACTTTGCTTTGGAGAAAGGCATTCACAGCTTTAACTGCGAGTCCGAGCCGGAGCTGGCCCTCATTAACGCGCTGGCGGCGCGCCGCGGCGTACGAGCGTCATTTTCCCTGCGGGTGAATCCGGATGTGAATGCCGAAACGCACCCATACATCTCTACGGGCCTGCGCGAACACAAGTTTGGCATCGATATTCGCACGGCCGAAGCAATCTACGATCGCGCCCGCGCGCTCGCCAACCTCGAAGCGGCCGGCGTAAGCTGCCACATTGGTTCCCAATTGCTGGACGTCACCCCAATCTTTGAAGCGCTAGACAAGGAGCTCGCCCTGGTCGCACGGCTACGCGCGGCGGGGCATACAATCCGGCATGTCGATCTGGGTGGCGGATTGGGCATCGCCTACCAACCGACGGATCAGCCGCCCGCCATCCGCGCTTTTGTGGAGTGCATTCGCCAGAGGTTGCAAGGAGAGAACTTAACGGTCATGCTCGAGCCAGGCCGTTCCATTATCGGGCCGGCCGGCGTGCTTCTCACCCGCGTTCTGTACCGTAAGCGTAATGTTGACAAGGAGTTCGTGGTGGTTGACGCGGCCATGAACGACCTCATCCGCCCTTCGCTCTACCGCTCCTACCACGAGATCCTGCCGCTTCGAAAGACGGACCGGCCGGACGTGCTTGCCGACCTCGTCGGGCCGGTTTGCGAAACCGGGGATTTTCTCGCCCGCGACCGCCTGCTGGCGAATGTGGCTCCTGGCGACTTTCTGGCCATCGCTACGGCAGGTGCCTACGGTTTCGTCCAGGCGTCCAATTACAACGCCCGGCGGCGCCCGGCGGAAGTACTCGTGGAAGGCGATAAGTGGCGTATTATCAGAGCTCGAGAGACGTACGAAGACCTCATCCGGGGCGAAACAGTCTAATATATTTTTGCTAAAACATTTCTACTAGCTGCCTCGTATAATGGCGAGAAGGAGTTTTATGCGTCTAGAACCTGTGATCACCGGGCTCCTGTTCGCTTTTGCGTCGACCGCCGCGACCAACTCGTCGCCGGTCACTTTTTCCAAGGATGTTTTGCCGGTTTTGGAGAAAAACTGCCAGGGATGCCATCGTCCCGGCGAGGCCGCTCCGTTCTCTCTGCTCACTTATGAACAGGCGAAACCATGGGCTAAGGCCATGAAAGAAGCGGTGTTATTGAAGAAAATGCCGCCATGGTTCGCCGATCCGCACTACGGCAAGTTCGCCAATGACCGGTCGCTCTCCCAGAAAGAGATCGACACCCTGGTGGCATGGGCCGACACGGGCGCGCAGCAGGGTGATCCGAAGGATGCACCAGCGCCAGTGCATTTCATCGAAGGCTGGCGCATTCCGAAGCCGGAAGTCGTGATCGAGATGCCGACGGCTTTTGACATTCCGGCATCCGGCACTATCGAGTACCAGTATGTGGTTGTGCCGACTGGGTTTACCGAAGATCGCTGGGCCCAGTTCGCCGAGGCGCGTCCGGGTAATCCCGCGCTGGTCCATCACATCATCGCGTTTATTCGCGAGCCGGGTTCAAAGTGGCTCCAGGACGCCAAACCGGGGGTGCCGTTTGTTCCCGAGCGGCCCAAAGAGGAGAAGAAAAAGAAAAAGGGCGATGACGACGACGGCGGGTTCTCCGGCGATGCCGTGGCCGGTTACGCGCCCGGCATGCTCGCCATGCAACTCCAGCCCGGTCAGGCGAAGTTGATCAAAGCCGGATCAGACATCGTGTTCCAGTTGCACTACACCGCCAACGGCAAGACCGGTACGGACCGCAGCCGTCTCGGTCTGGTTTTCGCAACAGAGCCGCCCAAAGAGCGCGTGTTTACGTTAGCGGCTGCAAACGGGAAATTCAAGATTCCGCCGGGCGACGCGAACTACAAGGTCGATTCCGAGTTCGAAATGGGAACTCAGGTGCTGCTGACCAGCATGCAACCGCACATGCATCTGCGCGGGAAGGATTTCGAGTATCGCGTAGTTTATCCAACCGGCGAGCAAGAAACTTTGCTGCGCGTACCGAACTACAGCTTTAGCTGGCAGCTTGCCTACTATCCCGTGAAACCAATTGTTCTGCCGAAGGGAACGAAGATCGAGTGCACAGCGCACTTCGATAATTCGCCGAACAATCCCAACAATCCGGATGCAACCAAGGAAGTCGCTTGGGGCGACCAGAGCTGGGACGAGATGATGATCGGCTTCTTCGACGTGTCCTTCGATGCCAACATGCCGCTGGACAAGTTGTTCCCGGAGCAGAAGAAGGACGACAAGAAGGCGAGTGACGACTAAGCCGTATGCAGTTTTCGTGGGTCTGATCGGCGCCCTTGCCGCGCAGGCCCACGAGCCCATCACCACAAAGCTCACCTGGACGCAGGAAATCTCCCGCATCATCTATAAACGTTGCGCAAGCTGCCATCACCAGGGCGGCGCGGCGTTTTCACTGACGATCTACGACGACGCGCGGCCATGGGCCAAGGCGATCCGCGAAGAAGTGCTCGAGCGGCGCATGCCGCCCTGGGGCGCGGTGGAAGGGATTCGTGCGTACCGCGACGACCCGAGCCTGACGCCCATCGAAGTCGAGATGCTCGGGGGTTGGGTGGAAGGCGGCGCGCCTGAAGGGGATGCCGTCTACTTGCCGCCCGCGCCGGTGTTCTCTGCGACGACACAGCCGCGAATGTCTGTGCTAGATGGCATCACCGCACCGGTCACCCTGCACGAAGCGGTCAGCGCGGTTGCCGTGACACCTCGCGACCTGCCGGATGGCTCTTCGATGGAAGTAACCGCGTACGAGCCGGATGGATCGGTCGAGCACCTTGTCTGGTTGCGAAATTATCGCCAAGCCTGGACGCGCACATACTGGTTCCGGGACCCGCTATCCCTCCCTGCCGGAACCCGCGTCGTCGTGAACGCGCCGGCGCCGGCAAGTGCGATTCTCTCGATTGCCGACCGCCAGTAGCACGTGGGTCGTCAGCGCGATAGACTGTCATCTCGCCTATGGAGCCGCTCTATAAGGACGATCTCGCATATATTCAAGCGGCGGCCTTCGGAGAGATTGCGCAGGGTGCTGCGCCCGAAATCGTGCGACGGCTCAATACTGCTGCGATTCCGATCCGCCGGGTCGTGGATGTGGGCTGTGGCGCTGGGCCGTTGACCGCAGCCCTTGTTCGAGCCGGCTTTGAAGCGACAGGAATAGACAACTCCGCCGAACTTCTGGAAATTGCGCGCGCGGCCGTCCCACAGGCACGCTTCATACATGCATCTGTTTATGATGTAGAGATTCCTCCTTGCGAGGCGATCGTTGCATTTGGGGAACCCCTGACGTACCACGCCGCAGACGCCGAGAGTTTGGTCAAAGGATTCTTTGAACGGGCGTCGGACGTTCTGCCCCCGGGTGGGATGCTGATCTTCGACCTAATCGAGCTTGGCAAGCCCTCGCTGGCTGCTCGGTTTTGGAGTTCAGGCGACAACTGGGCCGTGTTGGTTGACACCACAGAAGGCCAGAATTCGCGCACGCTGGTCAGGAACATCGAAACCTTCCGGCGGGTTGATCAGTTCTACAGGCGTGGACGAGAAGTCCACACGGTGCGCCTTTTCGACACCGCTGCGGTCTGCAATCAGCTCGCTACCTGCGGGTTCACAGTGGAAACGGCACAAGCATACGGCGCGCAACGTCTTAGTCCCCGTCGTCGAGCCTTCTTTTGCACTCGCATCCGAAAGGCTTGAGGATGCTCCGGTGTTTGTGGCATTGTTCCGGCCGCCGGTGAAGGGGCTATCGGATCCAGCGCTCACAACTGCTCCGCCGTCCCGCCCCACTCCCCCGGATGCACGTCCGCCACCGACTGCGAAAAGGTCACGAATGTCCTGCGAAGTCACTCGCGTTGTATTGCCGCTCACCGTACGGGTGAGTCACCGGCTCCTGTGTGATCCGCGCCCCGTGATCCTTGGCCCGATTGCGGTGGGCATCGGCGTCCTCGACACGAATAGTGACCGAGTATCCCATGCCTAGCGCCGCGTTGACCTCGTTCGGGCGCATTTCCCTTACGATCACCGCTCCATCGCCCACATTCAATTGCACGCGATGCTCACCTATGCGCAGACGCACGCTGAATCCGAACGCATCACACAGCCAGGCCGCAGCCTGATTCACATCTGGATACGCCAGCACTAGAATTACGGTGGCGCGAGGGATCGATCGGTTCGAGAGCACGGCTTATTCCTCCTCCACCATTATGCAAATCGAATTGGACGCGTGTGGACCTCCCGGTGCAAGCCGTTCCAGCGCCAGCATGGACCATGCACAGCGAGGAAACGCCCTAGAGTGGCGACCCACATGAGGGTATAGTTCTGAGCAATAGATTCTCCCTGGTCGCGCAGCGTCTATCAATCGATCGCTTGAATCGGTGATGCGGCATGGCATGTCCGACACGCAAAAAAGCGCCGGCACCGTCCCTCGGGCAGAGGTTCAGACGACACGCGAGGCTACTTTAGGCTCACCACTGGAATCGTGAACGCCACCGTATTCACTTTACCCTCGCGCTGAAACTGCACCCAGACGCGATAGATGGCCTCGCGCGGGAAGAAGAGGTTGAACTGTATCTGTTTTTCGCCTGGCGTGTGATCGGTCACATAGATCGGGTGGGTGTGGATGGTGTCGATCAGATCGTTGCTGGCTGCCAGCATGTGCCCCCACGCTCCAATGTAGGGTTCGAGGCCCGCGGCGGGTTTGAGTTTGAAAAACAGCATGGTCTTCTTGCCGGCCAGTGGCTGGGGCGGGTCCAGCACCAGTTCGACGTCGAGGTTTTCGCCGTGCTTGGGCGCGAGATCTATTACCGGCTTCGCGATCGCCGCATCCAGGCTGCGCGTGTATCCAGCGGTGGTGATGATTTGCGAGATCATCTGCGGCGTGCCGCCCTCCGGCATGAAATCCGCCAGCAGCTTGTAGGTTCCTGCTTTGGGCAACCGCGTGGTGTGACGAAATACGCCGTCTGGGCCAAGGTCGGGGTGTTCGTGCGCAAAGTACTCCAGATCCTGGCTCACGATGAACAGATGAATCGGTCTTTCGTGGATGATCTGGAACTGCTTCACCGCCGCGCCGGTTTTCGGATTACTGACGCGAATCTCGATTTGCAGCTTTTCGTTCGACGGAATTTGCGGCGGCGTGAACGAGAATGTTGTGGGGTACTCAACAGGCTCAGGAATATTCGCGACCAGCGTCATTCCGCAGCGCGGGCACTTGCCAGGAGTTTGCGAGCGTACCTCTGGGTCCATCGGGCATACGAATTCCACGGGCGCAGGCTGCGGCTCGGGCGGCGGCGCCTGCCCGCGTAGTATCGCGACAAGCAAACAGACAAGTATGCACAAACCGCGTTTCACGGTTCGAAGGGCCACACCGAGGTAGTGCTGTAGCCTCCATCCACGGCGATGACTTGGCCGGTGATGTAGTCCGCGCCGCGGCTGGCCAGGAAGGCGGCCAAAGGCGCGACATCGTCTGCGCTGCCCATGCGCGGATTGGCCTGCGATTGACGGAGCCACGCGGCCATCTCAGGCGGCTGCCACATCGCGCGATTGAGGTCCGTCAAAATGAACCCCGGCGCGATGCAGTTCACCTGGATGTTGTGCCTGCCCCACTCGGCAGCGAGCACCTTGGTGAGTTGCGCGAGCCCGCCCTTGCTGATGGCGTAGACCGCGAGGTAAGGCAGGCCCAGTAGCGACATCAAGCTGCCGATGTTGATGATCTTGCCACCTTGGCCACGCGCGATCATCTTCACGCCGACTTGTTTGGTCAGCTCGACGATACCGTGCAGGTTGGTCTGAAGAATTCGCTCATATTCTTCCGTCGTAAAGTCTTCGAAACGCTTGCGGACGTTAGTGCCAGAGACATTGACGAGGATATCCACGTCACCCGCTGCTTCGACTGCGGCGCGGATCGAATCGGTCTGCGTGACATCCAGACGCAGAGCGCGCGCATTCGGCAGTTGCCTGGCGTGGGCCTCCAGCTTGTCCAGCGACCGGGCGGCCAGAATGGTGTGGGCGCCCTGCGCGGAGAGCGCCTGCGCGATGGCGAGGCCGATGCCCCGGCTGGCGCCCGCAACGAACGCGGTCTTGCCTGATAGAGAGAAGATATTCTCGAAGGAGCTCAAAGCGTCCACCCCGGAATCATTTTTTCGTCGATCATCATCCTAGGTTACGTTACTATTATTCCTTCATGCCAGCGTTTCAAATTGCCGTCATTGCGGGGGATGGGGTCGGCGTCGAAGTAATTCCACCGGCCAAGCGGGTGCTCGAACACATCGGGCGCCGCCACCAATTGCAGTTCACCTTTCAGGATTTTGACTGGGGCTCGCTGCACTACTTCCAACATGGGCGCATGATGCCGGCGGACGCGATCGACCGGCTCCGTCCGTTTGACGCCATTCTGCTGGGCGCCGTCGGGCATCCCGAGATTCCCGATCACATAACGTTGAATGGTCTGCTGCTGCCTATTCGCCGCGCCTTCGATCAGTATGCGAACGTGCGGCCAGCCGTGCTGTACCCGGGCGTTACCTCGCCTCTCGCGCTGCGCAAAGGTGAGCAGATCGACTTCGTCGTGGTCCGTGAAAACACCGAAGGTGAGTATGCGCAGGTGGGCGGCTTCGTGTATCACGATCAACCCGAAGAGGTCGCCATACAGACCGCCGTGTTCACACGGCGCGGCATCGAGCGCATTGTGCGCTTCGCCTTCGAGCTGGCCGAGCGGCGCGGCAAGAAAAAGCGCGTGACCTCTGTGACGAAATCCAACGCGCAGGGCTTCAGCATGGTGCTGTGGGATCGCACATTCGCCGACGTGGCGGCGGAGTTCCCAGGCATCTCGACGGAATCGCTCCTGGTGGATGCCGCCGCCATGAATTTCATCCGCCGCCCGGAGAGTTTCGACGTGGTGGTTGGCTCGAACCTGTTCGGCGATATTCTGAGCGACATTTCGGCCATCCTCGTCGGCAGCATGGGCCTGGCACCCAGCGCGAATCTCGACCCGACGCGCCGGTATCCTTCGATGTTCGAGCCCGTGCACGGCTCCGCGCCGGATATTGCCGGAAAGGGAGTCGTAAATCCGCTGGCGACGATCTTGAGCGCAGCCATGATGCTCGATCATCTGGGCGAAACCAAAGCCGCCGCGCAGCTGGAGCAGGCGGTGGCCGATGTGCTCGCCGGCGGCCGTGTGCGCACGGCGGACCTGGGCGGCCATAGCACAACCTCGGAGGTGACCGATGCAGTTTTGGAAAAGTTGGGCTAGAGGAATCAGCCTTCTCGCCTGCGCCGCTATGTTTTCCGCAGCCACACCCGCGTGGAAGGATCACTATGCCGACGTCAACGGCGTTCGCCTGCATTACGCCGAGCAGGGCAAAGGCCCGCTGATTTTGTTCCTCCACGGTTTCCCGGAATTCTGGTACTCGTGGAAAGACCTGCTCGCTGATTTCGGCCGCGATCATCATGCCGTCGCGCTCGATATGCGCGGTTACAATCTCTCCTCCAAGCCCGAACCCGTTGACGCGTATCGCGTGCCAGTTGTCATCGAGGACGTGCGCGCCTTGGCCGTCAAATTGAAGACCCGGAAGTTCGTGCTGGTGGGCCATGATTGGGGCGGCGTGATTGCGTGGGCCTTTGCCGCGCAGCATCCCGAGATGCTCGAAAAGCTCGTGATTATCAACGCGCCGCACCCTACGGTGTTTGCGCGTGAGTTGGCGAACAACCCGGCACAGCAGAAAGCCAGCAGCTATTTCAACCTTTTCAACTCACCTCAAGCCGAGCAGGTGTTGAGCGCGAATAACTACGCCGGAATGTTGCAGGCGTTCGGCTCGGCGTTGAATGACGAGGATCGCAAGCAATATCTGGAAGCTTGGAATCGCCCCGGCGGTTTGACGGGCGGCTTGAACTACTATCGCGCGGCGCAGTTGCGATCGCCCACTGGAGCGCCATCTGAGGCGACGGCCAAGCCACCAGCCATTCAACCGCTTCCGCCCATCACCACGCCCACGCTGGTCATCTGGGGCGAAAAAGATACCGCGCTGCTCACGGGCAATCTCGAAGGCCTCGACCAGTACGTCAAGCCGCTTACCATCCAACGCATTCCGGATGGATCGCACTGGGTGGTGCACGAGAAGCCGGCGCTGGTGATTCAATACATCCGCGAATTCCTGAAGGCCGGGACTTAAGGCGCGTGGAGATTCGTGTGCTCACACCGGACGACGCGGAAGCCTTTTGGACTATTCGGCTGGAGGCTCTGGAGCGGGAACCGCAGGCGTTCGGAGAGTCTGTGGCGGAGCACCAGGCCAAGTCGGTTGAAGACGTGCAAACGCGCCTTCGAGCGAGCCACGATTTCGTGATCGGCGCTTTCGCGGAAGACCGCCTGGTTGGAACGGCGGGTTTCTACCGCGTGCAAAATGCGAAGGAGAGGCATAAAGGCCGCATTTGGTCCGTTTACGTTTCGGAAGCCTGGCGGGGACAAGGTGTCGGGCGAAAACTGCTGGTAGAGTTGCTCCGGAAAGCCCGAGAGCAGCCCGGTCTCGAAAGCGTTCTTTTCATGGTGGCCACCGAGCAAACGGCCGCACGCGAACTCTATCTGTCGCTAGGTTTCGAATCCTTCGGATGCGAGCACGGCGCTCTGAAAGTCGGCGACGCTTACGTCGACGAAGAGCACATGGTCTTACGGCTCCGCTAGCCTTGGAACCCGCTGAACGCCGCTTCAATTTCCCGCCGTGCTTCGGGGGTGGGGACGACCAGCGGCAGCCGCGGCGGACCTCCGTAACACGCGTTTAGATCCATTGCGTGTTTCAGTCCCGGCACACCATGGCGGCGTGGGCCGACCAGCTCGACGGCCTGCGCGATGCGGTTCTGCCAATCGACTCCGGCTTCGTTCTCGCGCGTGCGGTGGGCCTCCCAGATCGCGATACACGCATACGGCGCCGCCGCGGCAAAACTGAGAATGGCTCCGGAGGCTCCGGCCTGCAACGCCTGCCAAAGATGCGCCGCCGACCCCGCCAACACTTGCCGGCCCGGGCGTGCCGCTCGTCCCTCGGCATCAAGGATAGCGAGCACATTGGGATGCTCAACGGCACTGGCCTCCGCGCCATGGAGGATCAATGGCAGCTTCGATTGATCCGCGACCGAGCGAAAATACAGCACCTGCGTTTCCGCCCGAGCCCGCGGCGCTGCGATCAGCGCGGCTTTGTAGCCCAGTTCCGCGGCCCTATTTGCGAGCGATACCGTCTCGCGCACTCCTGGCATGGCGGTGGCGGCGATCAGCACTTTTTCAGTTGCGGCATACTTCGCCACCATCTCCCACACCGCAATTTTCTCGTCGTGAGCCAGCAGCTCGCCCTCGCCCGCATGGCCGCAAACCACGTAGCCCGCGAGCGTGGTGCGGTTCCACTGTTCGATGTTGTGCTCGATTTTGACTTTGTAGATGTCACCTTTGTGGTCGAATGGAGTGGTGACCTCTGCAAAGATTCCTTGAAGTTTCATCCCCAAACTATGTTCTCGCTCTATTTGGAGTGCAGGCAAGAGGAAAAAGACCGGCTTATCGCTGAGCTGTGGGAGCGCGGTTCGAGCGGCATAACCGAAGCCGACTTGCCCGCCGGCGCGTGCGGCCTGCGCGCATTCTTCGATGATGACGGCGCAGCGTCCGCCTTAGTGCAGGAGTTCTCTGCCTGGTTAGCGCGTTCGGAAGCGGAGCAGCCGCGCGATTGGGTTGCCGAAGCGCGTACCAAGCTCCAACCGGTTTGCGTGGGCACTCGTTTCTTTCTAGTTCCAGAATGGCGCGACGATCCCACGCCGCCCGGCCGCTTTCGCATTGAAGTGAATCCGGGGATGGCTTTCGGAACGGGCGCGCACGAATCCACGCAGTTGTGTCTCGAAGCGCTCGAGCGCGAGGTGCAGCCTGGCATGACAGTGTTCGATGTCGGCTCGGGTTCCGGCATTCTTTCTGTGGCATCGCTGCTATTGGGTCCACGCCGAGTCATTGCGTGCGATATCGATCCCGTCACCGTGGAGCTGTCGAAACAGCCGCTGGCGTTTATCGGCTCGGCCGATGCCATTCGCACTTGCAGCGTTGATCTGGTGGTCGCCAACATCAGCCCGGATGCCATCATCGCGCTCGCTCCGGAGTTGATCCGCGTGCTGCGCGCGCTTGGCCGCATGATCGTGAGTGGTTTTGAAACGCCCGAAGTCGCCGATGTGCAACTGGCGCTGGAGCGGGCAGGCGGAACACTCTGCTCATCCCACGCCAAAGGAACTTGGAGCGCGCTAGTCGCGTCAGTTTGAAAACCCCGGAGGAGCTGGGAACGGCCCGCGGGCTTCTTCCAGCCGTACCGCCACTTCGAGAATCAGTTCTTCTTCCCACGGCCGCCCGACGATCTGCACGCCGATCGGCAGTCCCGCGTCCGATACGCTAAACGGAACCGTTGCCGCAGGCATCCCCAGCAGGTTCCATGGCGTCACCGGCATCATCGCCTCGAACAGGCCGATCGATTTCGCGTCCGTCGGCCAGCGCCGCTCGCGGTGCTTGAAAGCATGAACGCCGCACACTGGCACCAGAATCAGCGGCACGCCCTTCATTTCGCGCAGCAGGCCGGCGCGCATGCGATCGCGCGTGGCCAGGTTGAACACCAGATCTTCGATCACCGGTGTGTGTTCCTCGAGCGCCATGTTGAGGAACTCCGTGCCGGTCCAGTGCGCATCCCGTTCCCTTTTTTCGATCAACTGTTTCGTCAGCGGCGCCGGAAGCTGGCCAAAGAAGAACCACCACAGATTCGGCGCGCGTTGCAGGCCGTGCGGCTGGAACGGCTCCACCTTAAAGCCGATCTGCTCGAGCGTGCGCGCCGCCTTCTGCACCGTGGCCCGCGTCTCCGGCTGCACGGGCACCTCGCAGAATTGCTCCATCAGTCCGATTCGCAAACCCGTCGTTTCCAAGTTTCGCAAGGGCACGGGAGCCGAGAACGGGTCCTGCGAATCGTATCCCGCTAGCGCGGTGAATAGTCGCCGCACATCTTCCGCGGTGCGTGCCATGGGTCCCGCAACGCCCAGCAGCCCGCCAGGATGGCTGATCACCGGAAAATGGCCCGCAGCGGACACGCGGCCCGGCGTCGGTTTCAGCCCGGCGATGCCGCAAAAATGCGCCGGAATGCGAACCGATCCTCCTCCGTCGCTGCCGATGCCACCCGCCGAACAGAATGCTGAAATCGCCGCCGACTCACCACCACTCGATCCGCCCGCTGTGTATTCCACGTTCCACGGGTTATTCGTTCGCCCGGTGATGTAATTATCGGTTTCATAATTCGAGAGAAATTCCGGGCAATTTGTCTTGCCCAGAACAATGGCTCCGGCCGCGCGCATGCGGGCGGCTGCCGCGGAATCTGCCGCCGCGCGATGTCCCATCCGGAACTTGCTCCCGCAAAGTGTCGGCAGGCCTATCACGTCAAAGCTGTCTTTTACAGTAACGGGCACGCCATGCAGCAACCCCAGCGCATCGCCGCGCATCACCGCTGCTTCCGCCTGCTTCGCCGCCGCGCGCGCCTGTTCCTCCAGCGAAACCACGAACGCGTTGATCTGTGGATTGTGTTTCGCGATCTGGCGATAGTGGGCGTCCACCAATTCCACCGGCGTTACCTTGCGCTCGCGGACCATCTCCGCCATCGAGCACAGCGAGAAGCGATTGGGCATCCCCCCAAGCTAACATGCGCGCGCCAGGCCTTACCCAGTCCCGCTCACAGGCAATTATCTTCTGGCTATTTACTTCGATAACCCCACAAAATAACCAACGTTAAACTTCAAGAAACTCAAATTAAAAGTTATAATTCACTCGGAAAGGTGAAAATTTGCCTTACAAGACCGCTGGCCGGCACTTAGTAAGTATCCTTTGTTTTTGCCTTTCCGTCTGCGCCGTCTTTGCGCAGGAGGAACCCGGCGATTCCTCCGTACCGGCAAAACTGAAAATCACCATTGACGCTCATGGTGGCGCGAGTGTCGAGCTCAAAATTTTCGACCACAGCTTGCCGGTTTCGCTTGCCCCCGTGATGAGCCAGGCCTTGGGTTGCACGCTAACCGGTGTGAGAGAGAACGATGCCGAGGGCGACCGGATCTTTTCCGCCCACTGTGAGCACGCGCTCTTTAAGAGAGGATTGCTCGTCGCCGGCCATATCCGGCTTGCGCCGCTGATGGAGGTTCTCAAGCAGGCGAATGTCGAATCACTAGACGCCTCCATCGTTCATCCCCGCACCGCCTTCTGGCAATTCGTCGACACCGGCTGGGCGCTCGAAACCACGCAGCAATCGGTCGAGTACACCAGAACCCTATCGTCTGCCGTGGTGCCCGCTGACATTCCGCTCGCGTTCGGTTACGTCCTGATGAATTTTCTCCCGCTGACGCTTCTGCTCTGCCCCATCGGTCTCACCTTGGTAATGCGCTGGGCCGCGTTGCGAGCGCGCAACTGGGATCCCATCGTCCTCTGGTTTACTTATTGGCATCTGTTCGGCTGGGTCATGTTCGCCTCGTGGCTGCTGTGGATCCAGGGTTCGAAGGTGATCGATTGCAATGCGCTCGCGCGCTTTCTGCTGAATGGTGGTTCGGCCATCGCCGTGGCGCTGCAACTGGTGATGCTCCTCGTGCCGGCCATCCTTGTGCAACTGATCTGTACCGTAGCCTCGGGAGGAGTGCTGGCGCGAGTGAGCGGTCAACGCTGGGTCCTGCCCGTCACCATAAAGCACGCTTTCTGGCATGAGCCCGTCAACGTCTGGCCGCTATTGCTTCTGCTGGCCGGAGTCGCCTCGCTGGCTCTCTACAACGAATTCGTGCTCGGCCCCATCTGCCTGGCGGCGGCGTATGGCAGCCGGGTGGCGTTGCTGTGGCTTTGGTTCCGGTTTCAGGATCTTCACCGTTACGAGCTGCCGGCGGGCGAGCTGCGCACCAGCATCCTCGAGTTAGCGCAGAAGGCCGGCGTCACGCTGAAGGAAGTCTATCTGCTGCCCTCGGCCGAAGGGCGCTTGGGCGGCCCTTACATGATCCGCGGCCGGCGTCTCTTCATTTCCGAAGCGATGCTGCACTTCCTCGAGAAGCGCGAAACCGAAGCCATACTGGCGCGCGCCTTCGTGCATCAGCGCCACCATCACTACGACATCATCGTGGCCATTGCCGCGATGGCCCTGCCGCTCATCTATCGCTTCTCGCACCTTCCGTTCGTGGCCAGCACGCTGCCCTGGGCCATCCGCGGCCCGCTTCTGGTCTGGCTGACGCCGGTGTTCCTCTATCTGCTCTGGCGCCGCTTCGAGCGCGACACCGAACGTGAAACCGCCAGCGTTACCGGTGACGCCGAGGCGCTATCCACCGCTCTCGCCCGCATCGCGCAATTGAACATCCTCGGACTCTACTGGCGCAGATTTGAGTGGCGCTTCTTCCCCAACGGCAACGACCGCGACCGCCAGCGCTACTTGCCCGCGTTGCCGGTCGCGCAATAAGCTACTCGCCCTCCCGTAACGCCAGATCCAGCGCCTCCACAAAAAAGTACTCGCCCCACATCACCGACTCATTAACTCCCAGGTTCTTTGCCAGGTGATAGACGCCGCCTTTGAGAATGCCCTCCCAGTGCGGATCGCCTTCCCCCAGATAGTGGCGGCAAAGAGTGGTCAGGATGCGGCGGGCCGCTGCCTCATAATATCGGCCTCTTGTGCGATCGGCTGTCAGGTGCGCTAGCTGCAACAAGCCCGACGCCGCGATGGCCCCCGCAGACGTGTCGCGCAGCGCCCGGCTTTCCGCTGGTGCGTCGTAGTCCCACGGCGGCACGCCATCGCCCGGAGTGTTTTCGATGTAGAACGCGGCGCAGGATTCGGCCGTCTCCAGCATCCGCGCATCCCGCGTGCAGCGGTAGGCTGTTCCGAAGCCGTACAGCGCCCACGCAAGGCCCCGCGACCAGCAGGAATCACCGCGCCAGCCCTGGTGCGTCGACTGCCCCAAAAAAGCGCCGGTCTCGACATCGAACAGCCCTTCATGCGCCGTCGAACCATCGCCGCGCACCAGCACTCGCCGCGTCGTCAGGCAGTGCCGCAGCGCGATGTCCATGAGCTTGGCATCGCGCGTCTCGATCCCCGCGTAAAAGATGATCCCCACGTTCATCATGATGTCGATGAACAGGGAATTCTCCCCCACGAACGAGCAAAGGTACGCGCCCTTCTCCCGAAACCGCATCGCCAGCGTGCGGCCCGCCTCAATCAGCACGTCCCGCAGTTTCGGGTCCCCCGTCATATGCCGCCAGCGGTAGTACGTCGACATGAACAGGAACCCGAGATCGTGTACGGCCCGATCGAACTGGCGCATCTCGAGCGGCTGCGAGTAACGGATCGCCTGCTCCCGCCACCAGCGCCCCGCCGCGTCATCCGGCTCGCGCGCGGCGATGATCCACAACATCCCGGGCAGGAACCCTTCGCACCAGTTCGTCCAGGCTTCACCGGAGTGCCGCCAACGGCCCTGCACTGTGTACATGGGAAAGAAATCCGGATCGCGGTCGATCAGCCCGCGCAATTGTCTGCGCGCGAATCCAAGCGCATGCTCGTAAAGTGTCCGGTCGCTGGAGCTGTGAAGTTGGATCATGAGCGTTCCAACTACGATATCAGCCTTTTGCTTTTTGCCTTTTGTCTTTTGTCTTTTGCCTTACACCATTAGCCTCTCCTGCGCCGACAGTTCCGTCGAATCTTCATTCCGGTCGCGAAAATAGGCGCGGATCTGGTCGCGCAGCCGCGGTTTGTTTCCCGTCAGTTGGTAGACCCCCCTGCCAGTCTCGCGCGATGTCGGTGCGCGGGTCGTAGTTGTTGTCCAATAGCACCCTCCAACGGCTTCCGTACGCCCGCGAAACCTTGGACCCATGAAAGTAGTGGATCGCATGATTGTCTATGCATCCGATGTTTTGCTTCAGCACGGCCGCCCGCGCTTGCCAGCGCAGCACTGACTCCACATAGCCTTTGCTACCCCAGCGCAGTTCCGCCGCCGAATCCACCGCGCCCACCAGTCCGAAGGCCATGTGCCAGTCCGCCGACCCCAGAATGCACGTGTCCAGCAAACCGCCCACTGCATCGAACGCCGAGCGCCGGAATGCCCACGCGCCACCCGTCGCTCCCACCACCCGCGCCGCTGGCTTGCCACGCTCCGCTCCTGGCTGCATGCCGTAGTATCCGTAGGGCGCAGCCGCCGCGGCTCGCAGCATCGTCCGATAGTCCGAATTCGACGCCCGGTTCAGATAGTTGTACGCGAAGCTCGGCATCATCCGGAATGGGCGTTGCGTGGGCGAAAGGTCCGAGTAGCTGGAAAAAAGTTGGACGAAATCAAAATGCTGAAGCTGGTGAACGGCCTCCAGCGCCCAGTCGCGCCGCGTCATGTGGAAGTCGCCGTCGATCACCGCCCCGTACTGCCAGTTTGAGGGAAACCGCTGCACCACCAGGTTCAGAATGTTCTCCTTGTGCCACAGCTCGTGCGAGGTCCTGAGCTGCACATCATTCGGGTCTTCGCCCGTCACCTCGAAGGGCCTCGCGCCATACGCCAGTTCGCCAATGTGCAGCACCACGTTGGCGCTGGCCTGCATGTGCTGGCGGAAATCGTTCAGAAGCACGCGCCTGCTCCTCCAGCGCACGGGATTGCTATAGGCCACCGCTACGTGCAAGGCCTGTTCTCCAGACCACGCTCTCCACGGCGTGTGAACATCGGGGTGTCGGGTTTCTATCATTCGGGTGATCCTTTCGTCGTCGCACACTTGTCACCGCACCTCAGCCGTGACCCGCAACGGGGCCGGCGGCAGGCGGAATTAGAATCTGCGCCGCGCTTCCTGGCGGCGGAATGCAGATCCTCACTCTGGGTTGGGAAATGAAGGAGTTAACACCGCTTTCGGCCCAGTCTTTGCAGATTCAGGCCAGGCGTCCACGGGGTCCGGCTCTCGAATACCCTCGCGAGTATTCTAGCCGGCTATAGTCTAACATGCGTTCCAAAGTAACTACCGGCGGCCGCTAAGCGTAAAATAAGGCAGATGCGCATCCTTGTGGTCGAAGACGAGAAGCGGATCGCCGACTTTCTAACCCGCGGTCTCCAGGGCGCCGGCTATGCCGTAGATGCCGCTCCCGATGGCGCCACCGCCATTGATTTCGTCCATTCCACCGACTACGACCTCGTCATCCTCGACCTCATGCTGCCCGATATGGACGGCCTCAAAGTGCTCGAGCGGGTCCGCAGCCGCAAGGTCGGGCCACCCGTCATGATCCTGAGCGCGCGCGGCCAAGTTGACGATCGCGTCAAGGGTCTCGAGCAGGGAGCCGACGATTACCTGGTGAAGCCGTTCGCCTTCGTAGAGCTTCTGGCGCGTGTGCGGGCTCTGCTCCGCCGCGGCCAGCCCGCCCCTGAAAAGCTGCAAGTGGCTGATCTCACCGTCGATTGCGTCCGCCGCAAAGTCACCCGCGGCGGGGAAACCATCGATCTCGCCCCCAAGGAATTCGGCATTCTCGAGTACATGATGCGCAATAAGGGCCGTCCCCTCAGCCGCACCATGATCGTCGAGCATGTCTGGGACATGGATTACGATGGCCTCACCAACATCGTTGACGTCTACATCCGCCACTTGCGCAGCAAAATCGATGACCGCTTTCCGCTCAAGCTCATCCAGACCGTTCGCGGCATCGGATACATGATCGAAGGCCCCGATAAACCCGCCGCCGCGCCTCCTCCCGAACCGGCGGCCGAACGGCAGGTATAGCTTGCTGCGCCACCGCGACCTCAGGCGTATCACGCGTTCCCTCCGCTACCGCCTCACCGTCGGCTACGCGCTGGTCTTTTCCCTCATGCTCATCGGCGTCGGCGGCGTGCTCCGCCAGAAGAATGCCGCCAGCCTCGACGAACAGATCCGCGATGCCCTCGAGCAGGAGTGGGCCGGTCTCCGAGGCTATCTGCGTATCGAGAACGATAAGGGCGTCTGGAAGACCATCTGGTTCTACGATCGCGACCAGCCCGACGAAAGCTTCTTCATCCAGCGCCTCCAGCATGTCTATGAGGTGACCGACGCCGAGGGGCATATTCTGTCCGATAACCAGCAGGGGGTTCTCCAGATCTCCGAAATCTACGAGTCGCTCGGCCGCGATTCTCCCGCTCAAATCGCCGCCGTTTTGAATTCCAAACAACCGCATTGGGAAGTGCGAAAAACCGCCAAGGGCGTGCCCTATCTCATCCGCTCCGGCGTCGTTTACGATGAAGACGATCGCAAACCGTTCTTTGTCGCGATCGGCCGCAGCCTGGCCGATAATGAGCACATTCTCGATCAGTTCACCTGGACCTGGATCGCGATCATTCCCGCCATCATCATCATCGGCTGCTTGCTCGGTTGGTTCCTGGCCGCCCGCGCACTGACTCCCGTGCTCGAAGTCGCCCAGGCCGCGAATCGAATCTCGGGGTCCAACCTGAGCCTTCGCATTCCCTCGCGCGGCGCCGGAGACGAGCTCGATTACCTGATCGCCACCTTCAACCGCATGATTCAGCGCCTGGAAAGTTCCTTCAACCAGATGCGCCAGTTTTCGACCGACGTCTCCCACGAGCTGCGCACTCCCATCACTGCCATCCGCGGCCAGCTCGAAGTGGCGCTCTTCACCGCGTCCACCGCCGATCAATATCGCGAAGCCATGCTAAATTCGCTCCAGGATATCGAGCGCCTGTCCCAGATCGTGCGCGCGCTGCTGCTGCTCTCGCAGGCCGAGTCCGGCCAATTGGCGTTGCAGAAGACCCGCGTCAACCTCGCCGAACTGGTGGCCGACGTGGTCGATCAGTTTCAAATCCCCTACGAGGAAGCGCGTGTGCGGTTGACGGCCGACCTGCAAGAGGGCTTTGCCGAGGTGGATCGCATCCAGATCGAGCGCATGGTCTCGAATCTGCTTTCGAACGCCATGAAATTTACTCCGCCCGAGGGCGAAGTCCGGGTCAGCCTGCAAAGCGTGCCCGAGGGCTTGGAACTGGTCGTCCAGGACACCGGGTCCGGTATCCCCGCCGCTCACCTGCCGCACATCTTTGACCGGTTTTACCGCGTTCCCGGCAGCGAATCCTCCGCACCGGAGCGCGGCCTGGGCCTCGGCCTCAGCTTCGTCGCCTGGATTGCCAAGGCCCACGGTGGCGCGGTCCGGGCTGAAAGCGTGCCAGGTACCGGGAGCCGCTTCATCGTTTCGTTACCGGTTTCATCGCCCTCCGCGTCTGCCCCGGAACCCGCCGATGCCGCCGTCCACTCGGGGATGAACGAACTTTAATTCTTGCCCCCACGCCCGTTCCATCGGCTTGGCATAAGCTGTAGGTGTGGTTCGTCTCCTGGCCTGCGCCCTCCTTCTTCTGCTAGCCCCCGCGTTGCTGATTCCGCTCGGCGCTCAGAGTCCTCCCGCCACGGACCAGCCCCACCGTGAATTTTTCTCCGGCGTGATCACCGTGCTCGCCGACAATCAGATCACCGTTTCGCGAAACGTCCCCGGTAAGAATTCCGACGTCCGCGTCTTTCTGATCGCCAAGGAAACCCGCGTGGAAGGCAAGCTCCACCTGAAGGCCCGCGTGACCGTCCGCTACACCCACGCCGACGACGGCGACCACGCCGTCCACATCATCGTACGAACAGCGCAGAAGAAGTAGTCACCACTTCCGTTAGCTCCTCGATGCCGTCCGCCCACGGCTTATTGTCGGGCACTCGCCAGACCTGCTCGCACCGCAAATTCGGAGGGACCTCCCATTTGATGCTAACCCACCCTTCGCAGTTAAGCTGAGTTTTCAGACTCAGTAGGCGGATCGGCGTAGATAAGGCCTTCGCCACCAACAAACATTTTCAGATGTGCTTGTAGTGGAGACCTAGCCTCTAGGCAGTCGGGCACGATTCTGGCATGCTGCAAGAGAGCATGTTTCTGCGCAGCAACAAGCGGGTCAAGGATGGGAAGGAACACCGCTATTACACGGTAGTGGAGAGCCGGCGTCTGCGATCGGGGAAAGTGGCGCAGCGGCAAGTGTTATACCTCGGCGAAATCAACGATAGCCAGCAATCCGCGTGGCG
>Ga0326728_10009387_pt1 | contig 23589 bp, 16 predicted proteins | sample MB3enrmetagenome_FD_207602 | JGI IMG/M metagenome (GOLD analysis project Ga0326728, IMG submission 207602) | Lab enriched peat soil microbial communities from McLean, Ithaca, NY, United States - MB31MN | ecosystem: Environmental > Terrestrial > Soil > Wetlands > Peat | place: USA: New York... | reverse complement strand
TCGCCGTCCTAAGCCGCTTGTCAGCTACCAGACTTACCGACAGCTATCTGGGTGGGACTTCCACCCACTGGCAATCCGCGCTGTTGGGGCGCACTAGACATTCCCGCTTCGTTCCGTCAAAAAAAGAATTCTTTCCGAATTCCAACCCACTGTCATAGGTTGGCCGTTGACAGAATACGCCGGCCAACAGATCATGTTCCCCTGCCCCTAGTGTCGTGTAACACCTAACTTGTGACAGTTGGCCAGCGGCTCTGCCACCCTGGTTGTAGGGGTACGGCTTGGCGTACCCTCTTCATTTTTATCACGCGACCGAACCAAGAGGGTACGGCAAGCCGTACCCCTACAACCAGGCAGCGCCCCGCGAGCATAGTCAAGGATTTGGATGTTACGGCACACTAGCGGCTTTTCCACTCCAGGATAGGCAAGCCCGCTGAGGCGGGCATGGTTCTTGCGGGCGTTCCCTACCGTAACCATACGCTAGCATGCTAGCTGACTAGCTGGAACTTGTCAAGCATTTATTGCGGGCCAAAATGAAGAATTGAAGCTTTTGGTGAACCAGAAGAGCTGCCCTGGACAGACGGATTATAATCAAGACGTAAGAAACTTCGCGGGTCGTGGGTCAGTTTGGTGTTGTAGCGGCGAGTTTATCCGTCAACGGACGGACCAAATGGCGGCGTAAAGCCGCCTCTACGTCAAACCGACCCACGACAACTTTGGCAAGGAATTTACAAAAACGAAAAAAAACCAAAGCTTACGGTCATGGTAGCTTCGTGTAAATCGCATATGCCTGCTCAGGTCAAACGGCAATCCGTGCGTTGAAATCGATCCAAGGGGGACTTGCTATGAATTCAGATTGCTCCACTCGCAGAGGTTTCACGGCGCGCCTCGCCGCACTGTTTTCGGGGGTCAGCGCAGCAGGACTCTTCGCCGGGTCGCCAGCGCGGGCTGCGGAGGATGATAACCCAGTGCGGAAGATGGACTACGACGGCCGGCCCGCCAACGGTAAGCAGATGATCACGCCCCTTATCGTCCACAACGGCGTGATTTACATTTCCGGACAGGGCGCTAATGACGCGGGGGCCGTGCAGCAGCAGGACATTCAGACTCACACGGACAAGGTGATGCACAACGTCAAGATGCTGGTGGAGCACGGCGGCGGCAGCATGGACAGCATCCTGCAACTGAACGTGTACCTCGCCAGGCTCGATGACTACGACGGCATGAACAAGGTCTTCAAAAGCTATTTCCCAAACGGGGGGCCGGCCAGAACCACCATTGCCGTGGCGGGCCTGCCCGGTCGTTCCCTGCTGGAAGTCAACTGCATCGCCGCCGTGACACGCAAGTAGAAGGAAAACCCATCTTCAACGGATGTTCACTTTGCTCTTCTGAGGTAAGCTCCGATTTCTCATCTGATGGATGAATCCTCCTCGTACGATAATTTCCCACAGCGCGCCCCGGTGGCCGCAACCAAAACGACTTTCTCCGTGTTCTCCGAGCCTCCAAAGCTTCCACACACAGAGCGCGGAGGCTCTCAGTGACCTCTGCGTTAAGTTTTTTCTGGCCACGGAGGACACGGAGCCCCGCACCGGATGGTGCAGGAAGGAGGCATTATCGGTGCGGGAAGTAGGGGTGGCCCTTGTGGCCGCCCTGGGGCAATCCGTCAACTGACGGATCAGCCGACGGATTGCCCCTACAACGTCCTGTACCCTTCCCTACCCCGCCGACTCCTGCGTGTATAATGAATGCTACGGTTTTGAGTTCCAATCTGTTTCAAAAGCTCGTTGGGTAGGCACGGAACGGAGAGTAAAATGTCTGAGCAAAACTTTTCCATCTTGATCCTCGCTGGGGGCAAGGCTACGCGCTTCAAATCCGAGCACTCGAAGATGCTGCAGCGGCTGGCGGGCCGGCTTTTGGGTGAGTACATTGTGCAAGCCGCGCGCGGAGCAGGACCTGATTGCTTCTACATGGTGATCGGGCACGAGCGCGAAGAGGTGCGCAAAGCCTTTGCCCGGCCGGGCCTCGTTTTCGTCGAGCAGAATGAGCAACTGGGCACAGGCCATGCGGTGATGGTGGCGCGTCCGGAGCTCGAAAAGTGCTCCAGCCCGACGGTGGTGGCGCTGGTGGGCGACGCTCCCCTGCTCCGCTCGGAAACGCTCCTCAAACTGGTCGAAGCCCACCGGCAAGCCCGCGCGGCATGCACCATCTTGACCACTCGCCTCGAAAACCCCACAGGCTATGGACGCATCGTTCGCGCCGGCAGCCGCGTGCGCAGCATTGTGGAAGAGAAAGTGGCGACGCGGACGCAGAAGAGAATCCGCGAAATCAACTCAGGCATACTTTGCTTCTCGCGAACCCACCTGCTGGAGCACCTCGAGGAATTGTCGGCGGAGAACGCGCAGAAGGAATACCTGCTGACGAACCTGGTCGAAATCTTCAACCGGCATCGCCTGAAGGTGGCCGCGTTCCCCGTAACTGATTCGCGGGAGGTGCTGGGCGTGAACGACCGCGTGGAGCTGGCGCAGATCGAAAAGCTGCTGCGGCTGCGCAAGGCAGAGGCCCTCATGCGCGAGGGCGTGACGGTGGTGAATCCCGAGGCCACCTACATCGACCCGGACGTGGAAGCGGGCCAGGACACGGTGATCGAGCCGGGCGCGAGCCTGCTGGGCCGGACGCGCCTGGGCAGCGCCTGCCACATCCAAAGCTATTGCACCATCACCGATTCATGGCTCGCCGACCGCGTCACGGTGCGGCCCTGCTCGGTGATTGCCGACTCCGAGATTGCTTCCGGGGTCACCATCGGCCCCTTTGCACACCTGCGGGACGGCGCGGCGATCGCGGAGAACGCGCGCATTGGCAATTACGTGGAAGTGAAGAAATCGCGCCTGGGCCGCGGCGCCAAGGCGCTTCATCTGACGTACCTCGGCGACGCCACGTTGGGCGAGAACGTCAACATCGGAGCAGGAACAGTCACCTGCAATTACGATGGCGTCAGGAAGAATCCCACCGTCATCGAAGACGGCGTCTTCATCGGAAGCGGCAACATGCTGGTGGCGCCGGTACGGATCGGCAAAGGGTCGTATACCGCTGCGGGTTCGGCCATTACCGAAGACGTGCCGCCCGATTCGCTCGCCATCGCGCGCAGCCCTCAAGTCACAAAAGAGGGATGGGTGAAGGCAAAACGCTCTTGACTTGTTCTTTCCTGTTAATTCCGGCTCGAGGCTTCGGCGCGGCGCGCCACCGATTCCGGTATTCGCAGCCCCACGGCTTCGGCGGCCTGGCGATTCACCAGCAGGCGGGTCTTGGTGATGCCCTGGTAGGGAAACGAGGCCGGGCTCTCCCCGCGCATCACCCGGGCGGCGATCAGCGCGGACTCACGCCCTCCGTCGAAATGGTCGTTGGAGAGAACCACCGCCGCTCCCTGAGCCGCCTGGCCGGAGCTGAAGCTGAAGATCGGCAGATGGGCTTGGCGCGCCGCCGTAACAATGGCCGGGAACGCCGCACCGTGCAGGTTGTCGTTGATCTGGCAAATGGCATCGATGCCACGCTGGGTCAAGGCGACGGCAGCATCCGCCGCCTCGCTGGGCGAATTGGAAGGAAGGGCCTCCAGTCGCAAGCCGGCCCCGCGCGCCGCCTTCTCGAGCTCGTCGCGGAAGTTCACGGAGTTGGATTCGGAGGGCGCATAGAGCGTGCCGATGGCGCGGGCCTTGGGAAGGCACGCGCGCAGGATCTTCATCATTTCCTCGAAGGGGCTGCGGTCATAAACGCCCGCAACGTTCCCGCGGTGCTTGTCGTGCGTGCCTCGATCGCCGATCAGCAAGGGGTCCAGCGCGAGGGCGAAGAGCACCGGGCGGTCCTGGACCTTTTGCATGGCAGCCTGGAGCGCGGGCGTGGTGATGGTATAAACCATGTCGGCCTGTGCCGTGAGCGCGGCGTCGATGAATGTGTTCAGGGTCGGCAGGTCGCCCTGAGCATTGCCGACCTTCAATTCGTAGTCCTGCCCCTCCACCAAGCCAGCCTCCTCGAGGCCCTTGCGAATACCTTGCTCGGTCTCGTCGATGGCTGGAGCATTCACCAGCTCGACCAGGTGGATTCGCCACTTCCTGGACAGAGCGGCTGCGGGTTGGGGGCCGGCGGGCGATGTGCGAGCCTTCTCCGTCCGCTGTCCCTTCTCGTCAATGACGACAGCGGCGGACTCCAGCATATCGGGAGGGATCTCCCACTTCGCCTGCAATCGGCGGAGCACCGAAAGATTCAGGCCCAGTTTGTTCGGCGTGAGATTCGCAATGGGCACGGTGGCAGGGTCGCGGCCGGAGAGCAGGTCCGCCGCCATCCGGCCTTCCGCCCGCCCTACCTCGACATAATCTGCGCCCAAGCCTATGAGCGCGCCGGCGTCCGCGTGCCCCGGAGCGCACCCAATGACGGGAATGCGGCCGTCGTTAGCCACCTTTACGATCGTATTCATCGCCATCTCGACGGTGTTGTCGCCGCCGATGAAAATCGCCTCCACACCCCGAGCCAGCAGTGAACTCGCAGCTTCTCCGACAGCGGTCGAGCTTTCCACTTGCGCTTCCAGAAGTTCGACTCCCATTTCCTTGCAGGTGCGGCGCGCAACCCGCATGCAGGCCTCCGAGCAAGCTTCGGCCGGATTCCACACCGTTCCCACGCGTCGCAGGGCCGGGTAGCTTCTCTTGGCGTCGAGCAGCGCGTTGCGCACGGGCTGGAAGGTTCCGATTCCCACCAGGTACCTGGGGTGTTCCAAGGGCCGATCGCGGTTCAGCCCCACGCCGGAAATGAACGGATCGGTCACAACTCCGAAGACGTGGGTCACTTTCCCGGCGCGGTTCGCTGAAGCCATGGCCTGCAAGCATGGTGTGCTGACGGTGATGGCGAGGTCATAGCCGCCGTCCTCGATTGCCCGGGCGATGCTGTTGGCGGTGGGGAGATCATTCTGCGAATTGAACTCGTCAATCCGGACGGTTTGACCCTGAATGAAGCCTCGTGCCTTCAGGCCCTCGATAACACCGGCCACACTTTCATCGAGCAAGGGCCGGCTCGAGAACTGAAACACGGCAACACGGGGTATCTTGTGTTTCACCATGTTGCCACGGTTCCAGTCGGAAACCAGGAGAATGCCGGAAACTAAAAGGATGAGCACTATCCCAAGAGATAAACGCCGAATTGCGATTCGCATAGTAATCGCCGCCGTGGCAGCAGCGCTCATGAGGATGAGCGCGTGCATACGATATGCTCAGCATAATTCATCCCGCCAGAAATGGCATAGTACTTTCGTAATTGTGAAGGTGCTTTATTTTTCTCCCAAACCGCAGTAAGTTGATTCGAGGATGTTTTGCTCTCCACTGTTTCCTCACACCCTGTCGAACGACGGAGTGCAAAAGTGAGGTGGCCCTTGAATTCCGGCCTCAACTTATTTCGGCCCCAAGACTCAAAAGCGTGCAAGGAGGAGGCGTGAGAATCTCGCTTAGGCACAAGATTTATGGGCTGGCGCTTGTAGCGGCGGTCCTGCCGGTTTTGGTGCTGCTTCTGCTCATGCAGCATTTTCGCCGCAGCATTTCGCAGCGTGCAGCTCGTGAAATGACCGCCCTGGCTGTGGCCAACGTGGAGCAAACGGCCAGGGACACCTACGGTCTGTGCGAAGCCGCGAACGATCTGTTGCAGAGGCAAATAAACGAAAATCTGGGCGTGGCCAGGAAAATTCTGGGCGAGAGGGGCGGGATCGCCAGCGGCGGGGGCAGCTTGCACTGGCAGGCGGTGAATCAATTCACGCAGGGGACGGTGGAGGTGACTTTGCCCCAGATGGTGATCGGAGGCGCGCCGGCAACGCAGTCGCACAGTTTCCAAACGCGATCCCCGCTAGTGGACGAAATCGCCAATCTCACAGGCGGTGTGGTTTCAATCTTCCAGCGGATGAACGAGCAGGGTGACATGCTGCGCGTGGCGACCAATGTAGCTTCGGCAGACGGCAGCCGCGCCATCAGCACGTACATCCCCGCGCTCGGTCCTGACGGGACGCCCACTCCCGTGATCGCTTCCGTGCTGCGCGGTGAGGTTTACCGGGGAACAGCTCTCGCCGTAAACGACTGGTACGTGACCGCTTACGAGCCACTGCGCGACGGGGCCGGCCGGATCGTCGCCGTGGTAGCCGTTGGGCAGCGCATTTCCTCCGTGGAATCCGTGCGACGCACTATCATGAACACGGTGATTGGGCGCAGCGGACGCATCGTGGTGATAGGCTGCAAGGGCAGCCTGCGCGGGCGCTACATCATTTCCGTTGACGGCAAGCGCGACGGCGAGAACATCTGGGACGCGCGGGACGCCGCCGGCAACCTGGTCGTCCAGACTCATGTGCAGAAAGCCCTCTCGGCAGGTAAAGGGGAGGTCTTCGACGCCTCGTACCCGTGGCAGAATCCCGGTGAACCGAAGCCCAGGATGAAGTACTCGGCATTCGTGTATTTTGAGCCCTGGGACTGGCTGATCAATGTGGGCGCTTACGAGGACGAGTACATGGCGCCGATCCAGCAAGTGAGCTCGTCGGCGGCCAATCTCCTCTGGAGTGTGACGCTGGCCGGCCTTCTCTCCCTCTTCGTCGTGCTCGGCATCGCCTTCTTCCTGGGCGGTCGCTTGACGACGCCCATCGAACTGCTCACCAACCTCGCCGGGAAAATCGCCAAAGGGGACCTGCACGGCGCGCGGACGGACTTCCTCAATCTCCAAGCCCAAGAGGATCACAAGGGGCGACGGCGATTCGACTTCCCGGACGAGACTGGAGACATGATGGCCTCCTTCCGGGACATGACCGAAACTCTCGGTAACTTGATCGGGCAGGTACAACGCTCGGGGATTCAAGTTACAACCTCGGGGACCGAAATCGCCGCTTCGGCGAAACAACTGGAATCCACCGTGGCGGAGCAGGCGGCGGCGACGCAGGAGGTGTCAGCGAGCAGTTCAGAGATCTCGGCGACTTCGCGCGACCTGCTGCGCACGATGTCCGGTGTGGGCGAGGCGGTGGGCGATGCCGCAGCCCAGGCGGAATCCGGACAATCCGAACTGAGTGAGATGGAAACGGCGATGCGCCAGTTGGTCAAGGCCACGGGCTCGATTTCTTCGCGGCTGGGGGTGATCAGCGACCGGGCCAACAAGATCTCCACCGTGGTAACCACCATCAACAAGGTATCGGACCAGACCGCCCTGCTGTCTCTCAATGCCGCGATCGAGGCGGAGAAGGCGGGCGAACTGGGGAAGGGATTCTCGGTGGTAGCGCGCGAGATCAGCCGGCTGGCCGACCAGACGGCGCTGGCGACACAGGATATCGAGGCAGTGGTGAAGGAGATGCAATCGGCCGTATCCAGCGGCGTGATGGAGATGGACAGATTCTCCGAAGAGGTGCGGCGGCGGGTGGAAGAAGTAAATGGCATTGCTGCCGCGCTGGGAAAGATGATCGAAAATGTACAGGCCCTGGGGCCGCATTTCGAAACGGTGAAGCAGGGCATGAACGCCCAAACCCAGGCGGCGCAGCAGATTAATGAAGCGATGAAGCAACTGGCAGAGACCGCCAATCTGACCAAGTCAACTCTGGGTGAATTCCAGAACGCCACAGGCCAACTGAGCAGTGCCGTGCAAGGACTCCAGGGTGAGGTGTCGCGCTTCCGGACCGCGGCATAGCGGCGACTTCGCCTCGCCATGTGGTCCGCCAGGTGACAGATGAAATCGACGTTGCATCCCTGGGACGTTGGGCCGAGCGGCGCTAGGCCTGGGGCGAACGCCGTTCGCCCCTACGAGGAGGAAGGGTGGTGCGAATCAACAAGTGGTTGGCGCGGCTGAAGATCGCGCACAAGCTCATCCTCAGCAGCGCGGTCTTCGCGCTGCCCATCGCTGTCCTGCTCTATTACGTCACCGCACAGTACGACCGGGGAATCCAAACCTGTCAAAGGGAAGTCGAGGGCACGGCCGCGCTGGAGGTCTGCCCGCGCTTGCTGCGGGACCTCCGAGAGGTTGAATCGCGGGCCAGCTTGGCCGCAGGGGGCGCGACGAGCTCGCCGGACGGCTTGGCGGAAACTCGCAAGCGCATCGACGATGCGGTTACCACGTTACAACGCGGAGAAGACGCCGGGACGAAGGAGCTGATCGACCGCCTCGCCAGCCTCTCGAGGCAGCTTGAGGCGAGCGGCTCGGCGATTACGCCGACCGAACAGGCCACACCGGATCGTCAGATGCTGGAAACCACAGCGCAGCTCGTTTCCGTCATTCTCGATGACTCTTCACTGATCCTGGATTCCGAACTGCACACCTACTACCTCATGAACGTTACGGGGCCGCTTCTGCTCCAGTCGCAGGCTGCGGTGGCCGAAGCCAGGTCAGTGGCCCTCATGGCGAAAGCGCAAGGGCGGCGGTTGGACGGGCGCGACCTCTCCCAACTCCAGGCGCAGTGTGGAGCACTGGTAAATACGGTTTTTCCGCGCATGCGCTACTCCCTGGAGACAGCCCTGCGCGAAGACAAGCGCCTTCACGGCGCGGACTCCTCCTTTCAGAAGAGTGTCCCTCCCCTGTTCGAGCGTTATGTCGAACTGGTCACGCAGCTCTCCTTGGCGGCAAGCAACTCTTCCGAGCAGGCTGGCGCTGCTCCCGGCCCAGACCGCTTTGTTCAGATGGCCTCGGCCGCTGAGGATGCGGGCGTGAGCCTGGGCGAAACGTGCACCAGCGAATTGCGGACGCTCCTGTCGGCGCGCATCGCCGCGGACAGCCACTCGAGATCTGAAGCAGTGCTGTTGAGTCTGTTGTGCGTGGCACTGGCGGCGGGCGTGGTGGTGATCGTCACCCGCAACATCACGCGCCCGCTGGCGCGCGTCGTCAATCTGACCACAGACATAGCTGCCGGCAAGGTGAAGGAGGCTTTCGACCGCGTGAAAAGCGGGGAATTCCGGGAGTTCGTCTCGGACGATGGCCCCGGCGGCGCCCGGACGAGGGACGAAATTTGTAAGCTGATTGGCTCCGTTTCCACGATGACGGAGAGCCTCAACGGCCTGCTGGTCAAGGTGATGCAGGCGTGCAACCAAGTGGCCGGGAGCGCGACGCAAATGGCGGCAGCCGTGCGCGAGGTGGAGGCGGCCGTCTCTGAGCAGGCAGCTTCCACCAACGAGGTGAGCGCCACCAGCAAGGAGATCTACGCCACCGTCCAGGAGCTCGCCCGGACGATGGGTTCTGTCATGAAAATGGCCTCGGATGCCGCCCACACGGCGAGCGGGGGCGTGAGCAACCTCGCCGGGATCCGCTCCGCCATCGACGGGCTGCTCAGCTCAAGCTCCGCCATGACCCGCGCCTTCGAGTCAATCAACGAGAAGACCGGGAATATCGACCAGGTGATCGCAACCATCACCAAGGTGGCGAACCGCACGAACCTGCTCTCTCTCAATACCGCTATTGAAGCCGAAAAAGCGGGCGAAAAGGCGGGGGGATTTTCGGTGGTGGCCCTGGAGATGCGGAGACTCGCCGACCAGACCGCCGTCGCCGCGTTGGACATCGAGAAGCAGATTCGTGAGATGCAGCAGGCAGTCCGCGAAGGCGTCTCGAGCGTCGAGTCCCACGCCCAGCATACGCAAGCCAGTTCCACGGCCGTCACCGAGCTGAGTTCCGGACTGGGACAGGTTATCGAGGGCACCACGAAACTGGGACCTCAATTCGAGGCCGTGAACTCTGGAATGCAAATGCAATCGCAGGGCGCGGGCCAGATTGCGGAAGCCATGGTCAACCTACGGGAGGCTGCCGGGCAGACCAAGGCTTCAATAGCGGAGTTTCGGAAAGTGGCTGCGGACCTGCACAACGCCGTTCGTGAGTTGCAGGCGGAGGTGGGACGGTTTTCGACAGCGTCCTGAAGGCCATGTTGCTGCTCATCTTCCAGGCCGGCGGCCAAACCTACGGGCTTGACACCCGGAATGTCATCGAAGTGGCGCCCTACCCCGAATGCACGCGGCTGCCCCACGCACCCGCGTACGTCGCGGGACTTGCCACCTGGCGCGGCCGTTCCGTCCCGGTCATCGACCTGTCCGTGCTGATCGCTGGGGCTCCGGCGCGCCCGCTGCTCAGCACGAGGCTGCTTGTTGTGGAATATGCCACGCCGGATGGCCGCTCACATCCCCTCGGACTGGTGGCGGAGAAAGCTGTCGAGACCATCGCGTTGGAGGAGACCGGCCGCGAGCCGCAGAAGGTGAGGATTCCGGACGCCCCTTACCTTAACGGAACAGCCGAGCACGCCGGGAGGTTGATCCAACGGCTGGCGTTGGATGAGCTGTTACCCGCTGCGGTGCGGGCTCTTCTGTTCCCTGAATCGGAGGCCGCATGAACTTGGCGGCTAGCGTGACGCAGCTACTGTCTGAGCGCCTCGGCTTGTCGGCGGAATTGCTCGGCTTCGTCGTTGTGCAGCGTGCCTTGGACTTAGTCATCGGAAAACCAGGGCCGGAGGATCGCGCGGAAAGGATCGCCCACCTCCTTCAAGGGAAGGGTGAAGCGTGGGAGATGCTGGTGGACGAGGTGGTTGTTCCGGAGACGTGGTTTTTCCGGGACCGGAAACCCTTCCAGCTCCTCGCCTCACACGTCACCGGGAAGTGGCTGCCAGCCAATCCCACAGGGCCCTTCCGGGTCCTTTGTATTCCCTGCGCTTCCGGGGAAGAGCCGTATTCCGTGGCAATGACGCTGCTCGACGCCGGACTGGAAGCCGACCAGATCCGGATCGACGCGGGAGAAGTCAGCGAGCGGGCTCTGGCCCGGGCCAGACGGGCGGTTTACGGAAGGAACTCGTTCAGAGAAAAGCCCGGCCCCTTTGGGGAACGATACCTCCTGCGCTGTCCGCAAGGGCGGCGAGTCTCGGAGGAAGTGGCAGCCCTGGTGCGTTTCGAAAAAGCCAACCTGCTTGACCTCTCTGCTTACCGGCAACGCGCGCCCTACAATGCGGTGTTCTGCCGGAACGCATTGATCTATTTGGAGGATAGCGCCCGACGCGAGATCATCGCAAGTTTGCGCGATCTGCTGCACGAAGACGGCCTGCTTTTCACAGGACATTCCGAATTGATGCCGTTTCTCGAGGCGGGTTTCAAACAAGTGGACTACCCGCAGAGTTTCGCGTGCCGCAAAGTAGCGCCGGTCCCGCACGCGGCGGGACCGGCAGGCGCCCCGACGAGTCGGGGCGCTACACCGCCCGAGACTGAGGGATTGCCGCCACGTCGGGAAAGCAGCTTCGGGCATTGCCGGATCACGGCCGAGGCCGCGGCCACAATCCACCAAGCGAGACAACAACACCGAATTGCGCCTGCGCATGCTCGATGGCCCCTGAGTGTCCCCCAAGCTGCCGCACCCCCTCCCGGTATTGAGGAGGCAGGACAGCTTGCGGACCGCGGCGAACTGGGGGCTGCGAGCGCCATCTGCCAGCGTCTCCTCGCGGAGGGCACCCAGGATCCTGATGTCTATGCCCTGCTGGGCGTGATCAGCGAATCCGGGAGCAGGCTGGAAGCCGCTGAGGATCTCTTCCGAAAGGCGTTGTTTCTCGATCCACACCATTACCAGTCGTTGGTGCACATGAGCCTGCTCTGCGAACGGCACGGGGACATCAACGGTTCTCGCCTTTACCGTACGCGCGCCGGCAGGGCTCTCTTGCAGCAGGAAGGGGATCGGCAGGCGCCGGACCGTCCGTCGGCTGAGGGATTTCCCCGGCCACAAAGGAGCTTATGACGAACCGGAACATGGGCGACGACCACCTGTGCTGGGGTGAGATCGGCATCGCAGGCGACCGCTCGTGCGAGGCGCTGGGCCGCTACGTACACTGTCGAAACTGCCCGGAATACTCAAACCTCGGGCGCACTCTCTTCGACCGGGAAATGCCCGAGGATTACCGGCGCGAAGTGTCCGAGGAACTGGCCGCGCCCATAACCGCGTCGGCCGAAGACGCGATATCGGTCGTAGTCTTCCGCATCGGCTTGGAATGGTTTGCCCTGCGCACCGTCGTGTTTCACGAGATTGCGGCATCTCAAAGGGCCTACGTACTGCCGTTCCGGTCCGGGGGCGTACTGGCGGGCATGGTGAACGTCAACGGCGAACTGCTTCTGTGCGTATCTCTTCAGGCAGCCCTCGGGCTCCCTTCAGAAGAAAAAACGGGTCCGTGCGGAAGGCCTAGGCTGTGTGTCGTGGGGACGGGCCGCGACAGGTTCGCGTTCGACGTAAACGAGATTCTCGGCGTTCGGCGGGTGTCACGCGCCGGCCTGCGGACAGTTCCGGTGACGCTGGCCAAGTCTCCTTCCGCGCAAACCGCTTGGTGCTTCGAGCTCGACGGCCGCAACGTCGGGTTGATTGACGAGAAAAAGTTTTTCAATTCCCTCGACAGGAGTCTGCGCTGGTGAGCAATCCGAAGCCTGATCCTCCCGTGGAGACTGCTGCCAAAACTGCTGCCCCTGTAGCCGTGGATGCCTTCCTGCTCGACCTGTTTCGCACCGAACTGGAAATTCATTCGCGGGCTCTCGAAGAAGGGCTGGTGGAAACAGAGGCCCGGCAGGACCCGCAGAAGATTCAGACTTTGATGCGCGCCGCACATTCGCTCAAGGGAGCCGCCCGCATCGTGGGACTGGATTCCGCGGTGCACTTGGCCCATGCCATGGAGGATATGCTTTCTACGGCGCAACGCGGAGAGCGGCAGTTGACGGGTGCGGATTTCGACCTGCTACTCCGCGGCACCGACGTCTTCAGTGGCTTGGCCGCGCGCGAGTCGGCCGGGATTCCGGCGGCGCTTGCAGAAGCGTCGGGCAGGATTGAAGACTTGGCAAAGCAATTCGCCCAGCCTCCTCACCCCGCGTCGCCCGCGGCTACTCCTTCTGTTCCTGCTGCGCCTCCTGCTCCGGCGGCGACCCTCGCCCCCGCCGCCCCGCCGGAAACCGAGACCGTTCCGAAAGTCCCTGTCGAGAAGGCAGAGGACGCCTCGGTGCGAGTTTCCGTGGAGAACCTGAACCGCCTGACGGGATTCGCAGGCGAATGCCTGGTAGAAGTGAAGACCCTGCACCCCCTCACCCAGACGGTGCAGCGCATCAAGCAACGCCAGTCCGTACTCAGCAATGCCGTCGAACAAGCGCTGGAGGCAATGGGCAAGGAGTCGATGGCTGAAGCACAAGCCCGCTTGGAGGAAGCGCTGCAACAAGCCGGCTGGATCCACGCGGCGATTCCCTCCTACATGACCGAATTGGAGCGTTTTTCTCGCAAGCTGGAGCACCTGGCCAACCGCATGTACGACGAGGCCGTGGCCAGCCGCATGCGGCCTTTCTCCGACGGCCTGCACGGCTTCTCGCGCATGGTTCGCGATTTGGCAAAGTCACTGGGCAAGAGCGTGCGCTTTGAGATCGAGGGGGAATCGACGCGGGTGGACCGCGACATTCTCGAAAAGCTCGAAGCGCCGCTGACCCACCTGTTGCGGAACGCGGTGGATCACGGCATTGAGGCGCCGGATTCACGGTCGCGCGCAGCCAAGCCCTCCGAAGGGAAGGTAACTCTGAGCGCGCGCCACGTGGCCGGAGTTCTGGAGATCATCGTAGGGGACGACGGGGGCGGAATCGACCCAGAACGTGTCCGCCGTCGGATCGTCGAAAGAGGTTACGCCACTTCCGACATGGCGGCGAAACTGAGCGAGAGTGAAGTACTGGAGTTCCTGTTCTTGCCTGGCTTCTCCACCTCACAAAGCGTGACGGAGATCTCCGGACGGGGAGTCGGACTGGATGTTGTGCAGTCGATGGCGCGTCAAGTCGGTGGGAACGTGCGCATCGCATCGAAGCCGGGAGAGGGCACGCGGTTTGTGCTCCAACTGCCGCTAACGCTCTCGGTGCTGCGCACTCTGATGTTCGAGGTGAAGGGCCAGCCCTACGCATTGCCCCTTACGCGCATCGACCGGGTCTTGGGCGTGCCTCCTGAGGCTGTGCTGGTGGTTGAGGACCGGCAATACATACGCGTGGACGACCAGAGCATCGGCCTGATTGACGCCACCCAGGTGCTGGACTTGGGAAGCTCGGAGCGACCGGCGGGGAACCTGCACGTAGTAACGCTCAGCGACCGGCTCAACCGTTATGGCCTCGTTGTTGATCGTTTTGTGGGGGAGCATGATCTCGTGGTGATCCCGCTTCCCAGCCGGCTGGGGAAAGTGCCGAACGTCAGTGCAGGGGCCATTCTGGAAAACGGCTCGCCGGTGGGCATCCTCGACAGCGAGGACCTTGTGCGCTCCATCGACAACCTTCTGACTCGCGGCAGCTTGAAAAAGCTCGGCCAACAAGCCAGAGCGCAGAAAACCGCCCGGAAGCGAGTGCTGGTGGCGGACGACTCGCTTACGGTGCGCGAAGTGGAGCGACGCCTGCTCGAGAACCGCGGCTACGAAGTGACCGTCGCCGTGGACGGCATGGACGCGTGGAACGCTGTGCAAGGCTCCCCCTTTGACCTTGTGGTGACGGACGTCGATATGCCCCGTATGGACGGCATCGAACTGGTCAAACGAATCAAGGGCGCTGCGCTTACGAAGTCCCTCCCGGTGATGATCGTTTCCTATAAGGACCAGGAGGAGTACAGGGCAAGAGGGCTGGAGGCGGGCGCGAGCCAATACTTAACCAAGAGCAGCTTCCACGACGAAACGCTGATCGGTGCGGTTCGGGACCTGATCGGGGAGGCGGAGGGCTGATGCGTATCGCCATCGTCAATGACCTGACTCTGGCCGTGGAGGTGCTGCGGCGGCTCATCCGCAGTGTGCCCGGGTACGAAGTAGCGTGGACCGCCGGGGATGGAGTTGAAGCGGTGGAGAAGTGTGCCCGTGACTGCCCGGACCTCATTCTCATGGACCTCATCATGCCCGTAATGGACGGCGCACAAGCCACTAAAATCATCATGAAGCAGTCGCCGTGCGCCATCCTGGTGGTCACCGCGACCGTGTCTGGCAACGCCGCTAAAGTATTCGAGGCCTTGAGCTGCGGTGCCCTGGACGCCGTTGCCACTCCGGTGTTCGGCACGAGTGGGGGGATCGAGGGTGGAGGAGAACTCTTGCGGAAGATTGCGGTCCTCGGGCGGCTTATCGTCCATGCACAGCATCCGGGGTTAGCGCTGCAACCCTCGCCGACCACCGCGCCCCACCGTGCGCCGCGAATGGTGGCGCTGGGAGCATCGACGGGGGGGCCTAATGCGGTGGCCATCATCCTGCGCGGCTTGCCGGCGAATCTGGGGGCGGCGGTGGTTGTGGTGCAACATTTGGACGTGCAGTTCGCACCGGGACTCGTCGATTGGCTTGACGAACAGACGGGACTCACCGTTTCGCTCGCCCGGGAAGGCATGAAGCCGGAGGCTGGTGGCGTCTTTGTGGCGGGAACCAACGATCATCTGGTGATCGGCGCAGACCTCGCGCTCCACTACACCGCCGATCCCGTGGATTACGTGTACCGCCCCTCCGTGGATGAGTTTTTCCTCAGCTTGGGCCGCCACTGGCCGGAGCCGGGTGTGGCGTGTCTGCTGACGGGGATGGGACGGGACGGCGCCCAGGGCCTGCTCGCGCTGCGCAAGGCCGGCTGGCGGACAATGGCGCAGGATGAGAAGACTTCCATCGTCTACGGCATGCCCCGTGCCGCAGTGGAAATCGGCGGGGCAGAAGAATCGCTACCCGTGGACCTTATCCCAGCCGCCATCTTGCGTGACCTAAAGACAGGGAGTTAAACACCATGCCAGTTCCTGAGAGCAAGCCTTTTTCGCCCTCGTTGACCGAATACCAGATCCGGGTGCTACTGATCGACGATCAAGCCATCGTGGGGGAGACGGTGCGACGCATGCTGGCGCCGGAGGCCGACATCGTATTTCAGTTCTGCCAGGATCCGACCAAGGCTATTCCTATCGCGGCAGAATGGTCGCCCACTGTGATTTTGCAGGACCTCGTGATGCCGGAGGTGGACGGATTGGCGTTAGTCAGGTTTTTCCGCGCCCATCCGAAGCTGAAGGACATCCCCCTCATTGTGCTCTCCAGCAAGGAAGAAGCGGTGACGAAAGCCGAAGCGTTCGCCCTCGGCGCCAATGACTACCTCGTGAAACTGCCAGACCGCATCGAGTTGGTGGCGCGCATTCGCTATCACTCGAAGGGCTACATAAACTTGTTGCAGAGAAACGAGGCTTACCAGGCCTTGCTCAAGAGCCAGCAGGAATTGGCGAACGACGTGGCGCGGGCCGCCGAATACGTCATTTCCCTGCTCCCCCAACCGATTTCCAGCGGGGACGTCACTACCGCGTGGCGGTACGTACCTTCCACCACGCTGGGAGGGGACTCTTTCGGCTACCACTGGATCGAGGAAGATTACTTCGCGCTCTACCTGCTCGACGTTTGCGGGCACGGCGTGGGCCCGGCGCTCCTGTCAGTCTCCGCGCTCAACGTTCTTCGCTCGCAGTCGCTGCCTCTAGTGGATTTCCGCGACCCGGTCGCGGTGCTCAACGGGATGAACGCGGGCTTCCAGATGGAAACGCAAAACGGCCTTTACTTCACGCTCTGGTATGGCGTCTACTGCCGGCGCACTAAGCGCTTGCGGTATGCGAGCGCCGGCCACCCACCCGCCCTGCTTTTCGGCGACCGCCAGTCTCCCACGCAACTGATGACCAGGAATTTCTTCATTGGGGGGTTCCCAAAAGTGGACTATGCTGCCGCCGAAATCGACGTGCCGGCAAACTCGCGGCTCTACATCTTTTCCGACGGTGTGTACGAAGTCGATAGGCCTGACGGAACTATGTGGAGCATCGAAGAACTACAGGACTACCTGAACCACCCCGTTGCCGAATCCGGCTCGGAGATCGAGGCGCTCTACAGGACCCTCCAGGAAATGCACGCTCGAGATGTTCTGGATGACGACTTTTCTCTGGTGCGAGTTGACTTTCGGTAGCAGGATGCTGAAGAACGTTTGCGAATCCGTCAGCCGACGGACCCTTCCGACCCAGAGCGGAGCGAAGGGGAGGAATCTCGCTCCAGGAACAAGGGAAATGCGAGATTCGTCGCTTCGTCCGGAATGACACGCCAGACGGGTTTTTTCAGCATCCGAGGGCACGTTGCGAATGACTCTCGACACCGATCCCTCGACGGAGGACCACATCCGGCTGAATGCCGAGGTGGGGGAGCTTGAGCGATTAACAGCGTGGTTAGATGGGTTTTGCGAGCGCCACGAGATCCCCGACGACGCTCACTACCACTTGAACGTCGCGGTGGAGGAACTCGCGCTCAACGCCATCAAACACGGCCGCTGCTCTCCTGCCGAAGGCGCGATTGAAGTTGGCCTCAGACTCTCCGGCCAGGAGTTGCAGATTACGTTTACCGACACTGGCATCCCATTCAACCCACTCAACGCGCCGCCGCCGGAGCTCACTGGCAGCATTGCAGACCGGCCGATCGGCGGGCTGGGCATCCATCTGGTGCGCAGCCTCATGAACTCGGTCGAGTACGAACGCGCGGGCGGGCAAAACCGGTTGCGCTTGAAGAAAGACCTGTAGGGCCGAATCCGTCAACTGACGGATTCGGCCCCGGGGCGAGCGCCACTCGCCCCAACAAATGCTATAAGGAGATACGACATGGCAGGCGGAATGGAGATAATCAGGGAACAGCGGACCAACGAAGTGGTATTGAAGGTCTCGGGCCGTCTGGATGGTTATTGGGCGAACCATCTTGCCGAAGCCATTCACGACGTACTGCGGGAAGGCGTGCACAAACTGCGCCTCAACCTTTCGCGAACTAATTACGTCAGTTCAGCGGGAATTCGTGTCCTGGTTCAGGCCTACAAGGAGTTCGTGGGCGTCGGGGGAACGTTCGCCATCGTGTACCCTTCCCCGGGTGTGAAGCAGGTTATTGACCTTGCCGGCTTAGGTCCGCTGCTCTTTGGGGGGAGTGCCGGTGAGACAACCGCGGCGGCGGAACCGCAGGCAGAGCGAACCGAGGCCGATGGTTGCGTCTTCGAGACTTACAGCCACGAGCCTTCCGCGACTCTGGCATGCCGCGCCGCCGGGCGTCCCGAATTGCTTCCCAACGCGGCGTTCAGCGGGCAGGAGTGCGAAGTCTTGACTCTGCCGAAGGATGTGTTCGCCCTCGGCCTCGGCGCGTTAGGGGAGGGATTTGCGGCGTGCCGCGACCGCTTCGGTGAATTCCTTGCCGTCGCTGGCAACGCCGCATGCCAACCGACTGACGGCACCAACTATGCCGATTACCTTGTGGCTTCAGGCACCCTCGTTCCCAAAGTGACCGCGCTGTACGGCATCGCCTGCCGTGGGGGATTTCGCAAGCTAATGAGGTTTGAATGTTCTCCCTCCGGCGTACCCCTGCCCTTCAGTGCCGTTTTGGCGCAGGCACGCCGGCACTTTCCTGGAACTTCCCTGGGTCTGGCGCTCGTGGCGGAGTCGGCGGGACTACTTGGCGCTTCTCTCAAGCGTCCGCCGGTCGCGGCGGATGGCGGAGCGCAGCGGGTGTTTGAGCATCCTGAGATCCGACGCTGGCTTTCCTTTTCGCCGGAGCGCGCCTTTACGCGTTCCGTGGCAGTGATCGCAGGCGTCGCCTCTGACGACCCGCCTCAACAGTTGGCGCCCCTGCTTCGTCCCATAACGCCCGACGGAGCTGTCAAAGGGCACTTCCACGCCGCGGCATTCGGGTATCATCCGCTGCAAAAAGGCCGCATCGAACTTCATCCCGTCATCGCAAAGCTGTTCGACACGGGTGGGCTGCAAGGGATCGTGCACCTCCTCGCCGATGATCGGCCAGCCGGCGGCGGTGGAGAAAGCTTGTTGCTCCGCGGCGCTTGCTGGTTTGGCCCTATTGATCGCTTCGTTTCCCAGGAGGAAACCCTATGAGCTTGTTGGTAGGATCTTTGACCATCGGTTTCATCTTGTCTTTGCTCGCGCTCGGCGTGCATATCAGCTTCTACATCTTCGACTTTCCGGATATCACGGCCGAGGGTTCCATTACCCTGGGTGCGGCGGTCACGGCCGTGATGCTGGTGAAGGGCTGGCACCCGCTGCTCGCCACGCCGCTGGCTTTCTTCGCGGGGGCGCTGGCAGGAGCCATAACCGCCATCCTGGCCGTGAAATTCAATATCAACAAACTGCTCGCAGGCATCATGACGATGACGGCGCTCTACTCCGTCAACCTGCGGATCATGGGGCGCAGCAACATTCCGCTGATGAATGAGAGAACGCTGGTTTCCGAAGTCGAAGCCCTCAGCCAGAAAGTGTTGGGCGCCTCCACCGTCTCAATCCTCCACTGGGAGGTGAGCGTGCGGGATCTTGGCCAGCTCGTGCTTTGTCCGCTTCTGATCGCTCTCGTGGCGCTTGTTCTCTACTTCTTCTTCCGGACCAATCTCGGGACAGCGATGCGCGCCACCGGCGACAATGCACAGATGATCCGAGCACAGGGCGTGGACGACGCCGCGATGATCATCCTCGGTCTTGCGGTCTCCAACGGGCTCATCGCGCTCTCGGGCGCCCTCCTGGCGCAGTATCAGGGATTCGCCGATGTGCAAATGGGCATCGGCATGGTTGTTTGGGGCTTGGCGAGCGTCATCATCGGTGAAGCAATGGTGGGGACTCGAGACCTTGGCTATACCATCACAGGCGCCGTGATGGGTTCGGTGCTATTCCGGCTCCTGGTCGCCATCGCCCTGCGCTGGGGCATGAACCCGAACGACCTTAAGCTGATCACTGCGGCTTTTGTCTTCCTCGCTCTGGTTGCCCCCAAGCTGATCCCCTTCTTGAAAGCTCGCAAACGGAGGTTCGCCCATGCTTGAGATTAATGGCGTCCGCAAAACTTTCCACGCAGGCAGTGTGAACGAAGTGAGAGCCCTCCAGGGCGTGATGCTCAGCATCCAGGACGGGTCCTTCACCGTCGTCATCGGCACTAACGGTTCAGGCAAATCCACTTTGCTGAACGCTGTCGCCGGTTCTTTCTTCGTGGACCGTGGGACAGTGAGCCTTGCCGGGCGAGACATCACCTACTGGCCTGAACACCGGCGAGCAGCCCTGTTCGGGCGAGTGTTCCAGAATCCGTTCAGCGGCACTGCTCCCCAACTCAGCATCGCGGAGAATTTTGCCCTCGCTGCGCGGCGGGGATTTCGACGAGGGTTGGGCTGGGCTGTGAACGGCGGCCTGCGACGCGAACTCCGAGAAGTTGTAGGCCAATTGGGCATGGGACTCGAGGACCGCCTGGACACGCCGATCGGCACACTCTCGGGGGGGCAGCGGCAGGCCCTCACTCTGCTCATGGCTACCTGGCAAAAACCTCAGTTGCTGCTTCTCGACGAGCACACCGCCGCGCTCGATCCCAAGAGCGCCGACCAAATTATCACGCTTACGGAGAAGATCATCACCCGTGACCGGCTTACGGCGTTGATGGTGACGCACTCCATGCAGCAGGCGGCCCGCTTCGGAGATCGGCTGGTGATGATGCACCGCGGCCAGTTGATTGAGGATTTTGCGGGCGAACGCAAGAAGCGCGTGCGCGCCGAGGAGCTGCTGGAACGCTTCGAGGAGTTAAGACGGTCGGAGCTGCTGGACGAAAGCGCTGCCGAGATGCTGGAACGCTGCTATGTTTGAACGGAAAGTGGGGAGCTGATGGGTTTGTGCTCTGGAATCTGAAATCTGAGATTTGAAATTTAAAATCTCGAATCCTGCTATGTCTGAACAGAGGGTGGTAAGCCAATGAGTGCGCTGAGGGTCGTTCTAACGCTGGCACGGCGACTGGGTCTGGGGTTGTCGATCATTGCGCTTGCTTCGCTTGCGCTCCTGCTCTCCGATTGGAGGCATCGCTCTCCCAGCGCCGGCATGCCGCGCGTGGCCGTATTCCAGTACAACTCCAACTCCAACCTCGATCTCGGCGTGCGAGGGCTCATAGACTCGCTTCGCGACCATGGTTGGGCGGACGGCCACACCATGGAAGTGCGCTTTTTTAACCCTGAGGGCGATGTGGGCACAATGAATTCGACCGCGCAGGAGATGATTTCCGGCAAGTACACCCACGTCATCACCATAAGTACCCCCTGCCTCCAGGCGGTGGCGAGAGCGAACCGCGACGGCAAGGTGAAGCACATCTTTGGAGTAGTTGCAGACCCGCTCGCGGCCCGCGTCGGCATCAATCCGGCAAACCCTTATGACCATCCGAAGTGGATGGTGGGCATCGGCAGCTTCATGCCGGTGGGCGAAGTGCTGGAGATGGCGCGACGCCTCAATCCGCGCCTGCGGTCCGTGGGGCTGCCGTGGAACCCGGCGGAGGCTAACTCGCAGTCTTACACCCACGCGGCCCGCGAAGCCGCCAGCCGCCTCGGGCTGGAACTGCTGGAAGGCAATGTCGAGAACTCGACAGCCGTTGGCGAAGTGGTCGACTCTTTGGTTGCTCGCGGCGCGGAAGCTATTTTGATGACCGGCGATAACACCGTGAGCGTCGCCTCCGACACGGTGCTCGCCCGCGCGCGTGGGGCACGCATTCCCGTAATGGCCACCGTGCCCCCGACAGTGGCCCGCGGCGCTCTGTTCGCCATCGGGGCCAATTACTACCAAATCGGCCGCCAGGTCGGCGACTTGGCTGCCCGCGTCCTTTCCGGTGAAGATACCGCCACCCTGCCAATCCTCTACCAGATTCCCAAGATCTTTCTCATTAACGGGCGTGTCCCTGCGCAGTTGAAAGACGCCTGGGTGTTTCCGCCGGATGTCATCGCCCAGGCAAAGGACGTGAGTGCCAACCCTCCTCCTGGGCACGCTACCGAAGCGACGAAATGACAAGCCGAAAGACGAGCTTCTCTTGTCAGGCCCGGCCCCGGCGTCAATCGCAACCTGAGCGTGAGCGCTGTCATGCTTCCCCGCAACCCGCTGATACTCGACGCTCGGCATGATTTGGCGAACCAGGTGGATGCCCAAGCCACCCACTTTCCGTTTCTCCAGAGGGGCATCAAGATCAGGGATGGGGTGCTCGGTGGGATTGAACTCCACTCCATCATCTTCGATGCGGGCCACGAATTCCTCATTACTCACAATGATTTGTCAGTCATGACATACCATCATTCGGAGGTCCGCGCTAATGTTCAAAATGCAAGTGGACATGGGAGTGGCCCTCGTAGCTGGTCACTTTCACCTCGTCCGCATGCTGGCGGATCAGGAATCCCGCGAGCGCAATCTCGCCCAGCGGGTCCGCAATCATTTCTGCGGAGGGTGCGGTCTCCGGCAAGGGGAGCGGTGGACCGTCATAATCTATTTCGAACTCGAGCTTGAACTCGTCGAACTCCGCGGCCATGCGGGCGGTCGGCGACTGTAAGGGTAATTGCCGGATGGCGCTCATCACCTCATCAATGGCGGAGGAAGCTTTCGTCACCACCTCGTAGCGCATGCCCCAGTCTGCCCCTTGCTTCTCCATAAACTTGAAGATGGCCTCGGTGGTTTCGGGGCCGGGGGCCATTTCCAACTTCAGGCGCCGGAGAGGGTATATCCAATAGAGCAAAGGTGTAGTCATAAACGTGGTGACCAAGGTCATCAAAACCATCATCGAAAACAGAACTGGCGAGATAACGCCAATATCCATGCCGATGTTGAGGACTATGAGTTCCATCAGACCACGCGTGTTCATCAGGACACCAACCCCAGCGGCCTCTCTCCACGGCACCCCTGCTGCACGCGCCGCAATCATCGAGCCGCCCAGTTTTCCGGCGACGGCGACAAGTATTATGGATGCGCACCAGAACCACATGTCACTGCCGGGCAGACGATGCAGATCCATCCGCAGTCCTGTGAAGGCAAAAAAGAGGGGAAGGAGCAGGACGACCGTAACGGACTCAAACCTTTCGAAAACGTAGAGCACAAAGTCGCGCTCCTTGGGCATGATGACTCCGCACAGGAATGCACCAATCAGCAGATGGAGGCCCAGCCGATCGGTGATCAACGCCGAAAGGAGAACAAAAAGTATGAGTGAGGCAATCATATACTCACTGAGCTTCCCCTGGCGCTCATACACGGTGTAGAAGCGTCGGACCAGCGGTTTGGCCACATATATCATCAGCAGCACGAAGACGATCGTCCCGGCAAGCGTCATCCACACCGGCTTTGATCCTGCGCGGGTCCGCATCAGAACGACAATGTAGGCAAGAATGCACCAGCCAGTAATGTCATCCACGGCCCCGCAAGCAATGGCCATCGTCCCCAAGCGGCTGCGCAGCATGGCACGGTCAGTAAGGACGCGGGCCAAGATGGCAAATGCCGTAACGCTCATCGCCGATCCCATGAATAGCGCGAAAGCGAGGAATGCGACGCTATCGTCAGAAAGCCGCGGATAAAGCATGAGCGCCAGGAGAGCACCCAGAACAAACGGGGTAATGATGCTTACGTGGCTTGTGAGTAACGCCGCGTGCCCGGAATGCTTCAATTCCTTGGGGTTGAGCGCCACACCCACCAGGAACATATAGATGACGATGCCCACTTGGCTGAATGTGTCCAGGTATCCCAAACTCGACGGGGGAAAGAGAACCGCCGAGATTTTGGGAGCGGTCCAGCCGAGCAGTGAAGGTCCCAGCAGGATGCCGGCCACGA
>Ga0326728_10009386_pt1 | contig 23592 bp, 21 predicted proteins | sample MB3enrmetagenome_FD_207602 | JGI IMG/M metagenome (GOLD analysis project Ga0326728, IMG submission 207602) | Lab enriched peat soil microbial communities from McLean, Ithaca, NY, United States - MB31MN | ecosystem: Environmental > Terrestrial > Soil > Wetlands > Peat | place: USA: New York... | reverse complement strand
CATGGCATCGGCGATGGCGATACCGCTTTCGATATCGCTCCGGATGGCCTCAATAATCCGCTTGAAGTCCGGGCTCTGGATCTGATCCGTAAGGATGTTTAAGCCTTGCACAATGGGGACACCGGCAGAAACAAGCGTCGCCAACTGACGACTAAAAATAACTAAGTCCTTGCTGGAAACCCCTTTTTTGAAAGGATTCAGGTGCGCGAAAATGCTCTCTCCCGCCTTCACCTCACTCAAGGTCATAACGGTAAAACGCTGACTGCGGAGCTTATCGGAAGCCGCTTTCTGCGCTGCCGCGTCTATAACGCCTTCAACCAGCTTGCCGGTCATATTTTTTGCTATGTATTTAAACTGCGCCATTGTGACCTCCTCAGCTTGGTGTTCATTCGGGGCTTCCGTGCTGCATCAGCCGTTTTAAATCATCGGGGTCCGTGGAAGCCGAGAGTGCTTCCTGAAAGCTGATCTGGTGACGAGCGTAAAGGTCGAACAAGGCCATATTCATGGTTTGCATGCCGAACTTGGCGCCGGTCTGCATGGAAATAATGATCTGTTCCGTTTTTTGTTCGCGGATCAGGTTACGGACCGCAGGTGTCGCGACTAGAACTTCGACGGCCAAGACTCGTCCAAGGCCGTTTAAACGACGAAGCAGTTGCTGGCTGAAGACCGCTTGGAGAATAAACGATACTTGTGCGCGCACCTGAGACTGTTGGTGCGGTGGAAATACATCGATGATGCGGTTGATTGATTGTGGTGCATCAGTCGTGTGCAGGGTTGCCAGAACCAGATGGCCGGTTTCGGCAATATTAATGGCTGCCTGGATCGTTTCCACATCGCGCATTTCTCCCACCAGGATAACGTCCGGATCTTGACGCAACACATATTTAAGGGCTTGTCCGAATGAAGAGGTGTCTGATCCAATTTCTCTCTGGTTCACCAGTGACTTCTTGTGCTGGTGAATGAACTCGATCGGGTCTTCGATGGTCATGATATGCCCTTGGTTATTATCATTGAGGTTATCGATCATCGATGCCAGAGTCGTGGATTTCCCGGAGCCTGTTGGTCCCGTGACAAGAATCAGGCCTTTTGGAATTTTCAGCACATCATAGGCGACGGGCGGCAGCCCCAGTTCATCGAGAGCCTGGATCTTTTGAGGGATAGCCCTGAGGGCGGCCCCCACCGCTCCCCTTTGTCGAAATACATTCATGCGGACGCGCCCGATATTTTTGATGCCGAAAGAAATGTCCAGCTCATTGACGGATTCGAACCGCTGCTTCTGGGAGTCAGTCAGTAATGAATAGATCAAGTGCTGGCACACTTCGGCCGTCAATTTGGGGAAAGCAGTCGGCACCACTTGCCCGTCTATTCGGAGGAGCGGCGAAGCACCCATGGCAATATGCAGGTCGGACGCTCTCTTTTCCATCATCATCCGGAGCAGTTCGGCCATGTCCAGGATGCTCCGGGCCGTCGCCGGGTTTTCAGGCTGAGGATTATCGGGCATAGGTTGGTTTCTCCAAAGTCATTGTTTTACGGGCCTGAAGCGATGTCAGCGCCAGCATATCTAAAACATCTTCCGATGAACATCCGCGCGAAAGATCATTTGCCGGTAGGGCCGTTCCCCAAAGGATGGGTCCAACGGACCGGCATCCCCCAACGCGCTGGACCAGCTTGTAAGCGATGTTCCCGGAGTTGAGGTCCGGGGCAACCAGGACGTTCGCTCGCCCAGCCATCAGCGAGCCCCCGACCCCTTTCATCTGAGCGCTGGCTAGGTCGAGGGCGGTGTCCGCCTGCCATTCCCCCTCCAGCGTAAGGTCCGGCGCTTTTTGACGCGCCAGGGCAACGGCCTCCTGCACTTTCTGAACCATTGGATGGTCTGCGCTCCCCTTTGTTGAAAATGACAAAACGGCTACACGCGCAGTGTCTTTCGTAAAATACTCGAACGCCGAGGCGGCACCGATGGCGATATTGGCGAGTTGTTTGGGCGTTGGGTCAGGGATAACCGCGCAGTCCGCCAGGAGGATGAAAGGGTTTGTCCCAGTCTCCAGCCGCTTTTCGATCAGAAAAAAACCAAAAAGAGTTGTGGTTTCGTGAGCAAGGCCAACAATCGAGAACACCGCCCTGAGCGTCTCCGCGGTCGTTCGCGTCGCGCCTCCCACAAAGCCGTCCGCCAGGCCACAATGCAGGTAGAGACATCCTAGAATGAGAGGGTCTTTGAGGCGTTCCAATGCCTCGGATTTCGAGAGGGATTTATATTTGGGCAAATTCTGCAGTTTATCGCTGAAACGGTCGCGTTTGGGGCATGGAAACTCGTCCGGGTCGATATAAGGGAACTCCGGTATGGAAGAATATTTCTTCCATAGAGGCTCGATCCGGGAGCGTTTCCCGATTAATACGGGGTCAGCCACTCGATCGTCGACGGCTCGGGCGGCGGCTTCCACAACACGAGGATCATCGCCATCGGCTAAAATAATCCGTGCCGGCTTCTGACTGGCTTGGACCCGGATATCATGCCAGGAAGTGGATCTCACGCTCGCTTTGTTATCAGGAGTCTAGGAGCTTGTCAATGCCCGTTTTCGAAGGGCGACTTCGACAATCGGAGGGACCAGCCCGCGAACATGTCCTCCAAGTCGTGAAATTTCGCGCACGAGGCTCGAGGACAGGTAAGTGTAGCGTTCATCCGGCATCAGGAATGTCGTCTCAAAGCGGTTGTTCTGCCGGCGATTCATGAGTGCCATTTGAAACTCGTACTCAAAATCCGAAATCGCACGCAGGCCCCGGATCACAGCCACGGCTTTCTTACTTTTCATGTAGGCGGCCAGAAGGCCCGAAAATGACTCGACCCGGATTCCCGAATGCCCTTTGAGGGCTGTTTGAAGAAAGGTCATCCGTTCCTCCAGAGAGAAAAACGGTGATTTATGCGCGTTCGTGCTTACCGCGACGATGATTTCATCGAAGAGATGTTTGCCGCGGTGGATGATATCCAGGTGCCCGTTCGTCACGGGGTCAAATGAACCGGGGTAGATCGCGATTTTCTTCATCAGTACTGTCTCCAGAAGTATTTTACAGTTTTTCGCCTGCCCAAGCGTCCTGCCGGCTATCCGGTGACGCCAAGAGTCCATCGGGTCCCGTATTGTGATTGGATCATTTGCTTTAAAGCCCGGTGCTCCGGGGCTGCGAGTCCCCTATCGCTTTGGAGAAGTTCCTCCGCGATCAGACGCGCCTCCTGGATCAACCGGGCATCATGAATGAGGTCTCCCACTTTGAAGGTGGGCATCCCGTGCTGCATCACTCCCATCACTTCACCCGGACCGCGCAAGGATAGGTCCTCTTCGCTCAGGCGAAATCCGTCGCTGACATTTGTCACGATTTCAATACGCCGTTTAGCGTCGGACGTACGCGTGTCTGCGACCAGGAGGCAGGTGGAGGGATAATTGGCGCGACCGACCCGTCCGCGCAGTTGATGGAGGGTCGAGAGCCCGAAGCGTTCGGCATGTTGGATAACCATGATCGTGGCGTTAGGGATGTCAATCCCGACCTCAATAATCGATGTGGCGATCAGCAGATCGATTTCGTGGTTCCTGAACTGGTCCATGATTTTCTCTTTGTCGTGGCTAGGCAGTTGCCCATGCAAAATGCCGACGCGCAAGTCCTTAAAAGTCGTTTTACTCAGGATTGCGGCTTCCTGGGTTACGGCTTTGAGTTCCATTTTATCGGATTCAGTCACGAGCGGGTAGACAAGGTAGGCCTGACGGCCATCAGCGACTGCCTGTTTGACGATCGCGTAAGCATCTACCTCTTTGATATGCCTTGTTGCCACGGGTGTTCTTCCCGGCGGCAGCTCATCAATCACGGAAACATCTAAATCTCCATAAACCGTCATCGCCAACGTCCTCGGGATGGGCGTGGCGGTCATGACCAAAACATCCGGGCATTTTCCCTTCGCGCGGAGCAGACTCCGATGTTCTACACCGAAGCGGTGTTGTTCATCAATCACGGCGAAGCGCAGGTCGGCGAATTGGACAGGCTTCTGGATGAGGGCGTGAGTACCGACGATGAGAGGCACGCGCCCTGCGGCGATTTCCTTCAAAGTTTGTTTCCGCCCGGCCGCGTTCTGCCGTCCCGTCAATAGCGCACATTGGACGGGCAACCCCTTGAGAAAGCGGCTGAGTGTCAGGGCATGTTGTTCAGCCAGGATTTCCGTGGGCGCCATCAGGACCGCCTGTCCGCCGTTTTCGACGACCAGGAGCATGGCAGACAGGGCCACGAGCGTTTTGCCGCTTCCCACATCCCCCTGCAGGAGCCGGTTCATCGGATGCGGGGTGAACATATCGTCAAAGATTTCCCGGATCACGCGCTTCTGGGCGGCCGTGAACTCGAAACCAAGTTTCTGCCGGAACGGGGTCAGGAGCGTTCGTTTCAACATATAACGGTGGGGCTTCATTTCCTGTTTGACGTGGAGCCGCACCTGGGCCAAGGCTGTTTCAAGGACCAGGAACTCTTCCAGCGCGAGCCTTTGGCGTGCCTCCTCTTTCTGGACCAGGTTGTCCGGGAAATGCATCTGTCGGACAGCCCAGATTTTATCCCGAAGCCGCCATTTCTTGCGGGCGAATGGCGGCATGGGATCTGCCAGCGGGTGAAGGGCAGTAAGGACACGACCGATCAACATACGGATGAAGCGCTCTTGAATGCCCTCCGGGACTGTATAGGCTGGGGCGATGCGATCAAAGTGAAAAATTTCGTCTCCTTCCAGCCGGGCTTTCGGATCGGAGACCACGGACATATCCTCAACGCGGACCTGTCGCCCGCCAGGACCCCATTCGACCAGACCATACACGAACAGGGATTTGCCGACCTGAAGGTTCTGCCGTAAGGAGGAAAACACGTCATATCGTGGGTTCGTTTTTTTAAACCAGACGGCCTGGATTGTTCCGCTGGCATCTTCAATCGTGGCCGTGGCGATCCCCAGTTGAGAATGAGTCATCGAAAAATCGACAGCGCGGAGGGTTCCGCGAAGTGCGATTTTTTCCCCGAGGGGAGCTTCGCGGATGGAAAACCGGAGGCGCCGATCTTCCCAGGTGCGGGGATAATAGGCCGCCAGGTCCTCCGGGTAGACAATCCCCATCTTGGCGAGGATCCTTGCCCGTGCCGGGCCGACGCCTTTCAGGTACTGGAGCGGGTAACTTGTCTTGCTTTCTGAGACGGAATCTGGCAGAATAGCGCCCCTATGGCTCTTCGATGCGAGATATGCGGCAAAGGACCCGTGGCCGGGAAGACGGTGAGTCATTCTCACAGGGCTACGAACCGCCGATTTCTGCCGAATGTTCACCTTGTAAAAGTTTTATGGAAGGGAACTCCACGGCGTATGAAAGTCTGCTCGCGATGCATCCGTTCTGAGAAAATTATCAAAGTCGCACCTCGGCAACTCGCTGCCTGATCTCCCTCTTCCTCCGGACGTTTCATCACGCTGGCAATTGACTTAAGAAACGGAGGATGTCTTCGTTATGTTCCTCCGGAAGGGCCCCGCGCAAATAATTCTCCAGCTCTGATCTGCAGATGTGTGAGTTTGCGGTGCGGCAACGCATGAGGGCAAAGTTTTTTAAGACCGTCCGGTCAAAGGGGTTCAACTGTAAGAGGGTGGCATACGTCAAAGCGGCGGAGCGAAAGTCTTGTTCCTTTTCATGTAGGGCCGCCAAGTACAGCAAGACGTCACGATCGTAAGGGATGACCCGGTGTAATGCGGAAAATACTTGTTTGGACTGGAGGTAGTCTCCTTTATAGAAATAACACTCCGCGATATTCCGGTAGGCGTCCAATACCATCGGGTTCAGAGATAATGCTTTCTTAAAATCACGGAGCGCGTAGTCATACCTGTTCTGATTCATGAGAACGATCCCCAGACCATTCCAGGAGCGGGGGCTATTGGGAGCGTCGAGTACCGTGGTTTGCCACATGGACTCTTCCGTTTGCCATACCTTGTTGCGTTCGAAGGTATTCCATCCATACCATAAGCATAAAACGACCAATAAAAGATAGCTCCCAAGTAGATGGGGTGCCTGCCCGACACGCACCTGTTCAAAAAGGAGGCCCAGCGCCAAGCAAAATCCGATCGAAGGGAGGTAAAGAAACCGTTCGGCGCCGATGACTTCCAAACGGGCGACTACGTTCATGACCGGTGAAAGAAGGGCGAAGAAGATAAGAACGCAAAGTGCCATCCTGCTCCGGTATGCGACCGCCGAGTAAAAGGCATACCCGATAGATCCTATCAGGACCATTGCGCACAGCCAGCCCGCTGGATCTCTAAGGCCGACGTCCGGGAGGGACGGCCGCGTGTAATCAACGCAGAATCCGATCCCCAGGACCAGAGGTTTCAGGTAGTGTTGAAAAACGAACTTCGACATCGTTAAAAGAACGACCAACCCGCTTTGGGAAGTAAAGTACGGTACCGCGCCCACGCTGAGGACTTTTCCAAGGATCAGGGAACGCCATTCCAAGTAGAGAAATAGAACCCCCCCATAAACAATCCAGACCCTGGTACGTTCCGGAACTGTTTCCTTGTACGTCTTTGAAGACAAGGCGAGGTCCGATACGATCAGCACGGGCAGCAAAGCCGCCGCGCTGTCCTTGGAGAAAAGGGCCAGGGTGAAACACGCGCCCCCAAGGCATACAGGGCCCCATTCCGAAGAGCGCATGACGAGGAACCAGGCGAGAAGGACAAAGAATGCGGCCAGAACATCCGAGCGCCCCACCACACTGCTGACCGCTTCCACATGTACGGGAAGCACCGCAAACAGGAGGGCTGCGGCGCCGGCGGCGGGTGGCGTCATCCAGAAGCGCAGACCCAGACGCCATAAAACGAGGACCACACCGATGTGAAGCAGCAGATTGACCGCATGGTAGCCTGCCGGATTGAGCTTCCCAAGAGCGTAGTTCAAGGCGAACGTTACCATGGTGAGCGGGCGATAGAGCCCCCCTTGGGCCGTCTTAGGCTCGCCGATGTTCGTTCGCCAGTAGGAGGTCCCGAAAAGCAACGGAATCTGGTCGAGCCTTCGAATCAGCGGGTTTTTTACGATGATCTCTTTGTCGTCGTAAATAAACTGTCCGGAAAGTGTATTGGAATAGGCAAAAAGAGATGCCCCCATCAGGACGCAGGCCCATAGGGAGCTTTTCATGAAGCCGTCAGCTTATTGGAGGGCAGGCTCATGCCCATGGAAGGGCTGGAAGCGCTGGCATAAATCTTTTTCGTCATCCGTCCCGCCAGGAACGCAAGCCGGCCCGCTTCAACTCCAAGCTTCATGGCCAAGGCCATCGCCACAGGATCGGTCGCTTCGGCGACGGCGGTATTCATGAGAACCCCGGCGGCGCCGAGCTCCATGGCCACGGCGGCATCCGAGGCGGTGCCGACGCCCGCGTCCACGATCACGGGAACTTTGGCTTGCTCCAGGATCAGCTGCACGGGAAGAGAATTCAGGATGCCGCGGCCGCTGCCGATCGGGGAAGCCAGCGGCATGATCGTCGAGGCTCCCGCGTCTTCAAGACGCCTAGCCATTATGGGGTCGTCATTGGTATAGGGGAGAACGGTAAATCCCTCCTTGACCAGAACCCGCGTGGCATCGAGGGTGGCCTGCACATCCGGGAACAACGATTTCGGATCGCCGATCACTTCCAGCTTAATGAGGTTTGTTTCCAGGGCTTCGCGAGCGAGGTGTGCGGTACGGATGGCGTCCTCCGCCGTATAGCACCCTGCCGTGTTCGGAAGAATGGGCAGTCTCTCGGGAAGAAATTTCCAGAAGGATTGAGAAGATTTGTCCGATAAATCCACACGCCGGACGGCCACGGTCACCATCGCCGGGGCGGCCGCCAGAAGGGCCTCCTTCATGAGTTCCAGGGTCTTGTACTTGCCGGTCCCCAGAATGAGCCGGGACTTATATGGTTTCCCGGCGATGATTAAAGGAGGGTCTTGCTGCATATTATCCGCCTCCGATGGCATGAATAATTTCCACAGTGTCGCCTTCCTGAAGAACTGTGTTTGTGTAAAAAGCGCGTTTAATGATTTTGAGGTTCACTTCGCAGGCGACCCGCCCCGCAGGGATGCCCAATTGATTCAAAAGCTCCTCAAGCGTAAGAGGGCGTTCCATCTTTTTAGGATCGCCATTCAGTGTGATGTGCATAGAGGAATTATATCAACTGGAAGGTACCGTGATTCTTAAGGTGTGGAGGTGATTGGATGACCGGGGTCATACTTTATAAACGGCTTGATCTCCCACCGGTCGCAGAACATAAAGCATTGTTCGTCCTCCACAAATTACCTGCATGCTTCGCACATAAGGATTGAACGGCCGCATTAAATCTTCCAAATCAGCCTTCTGAAGACGCTGAAAAGGTTCTTCCGGGGATGATTGCAGGGGTCGCCCGATGCGCGTGGCAAATTTGGCAATCCAGCTGGTTTGATGATAAATGAGATGCCGGATAGACTCCGACAACAAGAACCCGCGCCGGGCACCCTGATGAAGCCGCTGCAGCAACGGAGTTCTTTCGGCCGAGCTGAATTCTGAAAGCGACCCCTGGAGTATCACGTAGTCGAATGAACGAGCCTTCACGGGAAAAGCACGGGCATCCGCGCAGATCGCACTGACGCCCTTTGCTTGCAGGCGCCGGATGAACACGGGATTCAAATCAACCCCTTGGTATTCAATATTTTTTTGTCGGAGGTGCTTGCGAAACAGTTCACCTGTTCCACAGCAGATATCTAGAACCGAGCACCCCCGATCTATCTGTTTCGCCAGCGCCTCACCTCGCTCCTCCAAATAACGGCCGTAGAGAAACTGCATCAGCAGGTCATACAGCAGGCTGGATTTATAAAACAGAGGAGGGGCCGACATGCGTCACATTATTACATTTACTCAGGATCGTTTGAATATTCCGATGAGATTGCTGCCGATCCGTTCGACCCGCTGGAATCTGTAGGTGTCCAATAAGCGGCGCGCCGATGCTTCCGTGTAGCGGCCGGGAAAGGCCTTCCCATCCACCCGCGTACCCCATTGGATGAATCGGACAAGCCAGGGTTCTTCCCGTAAGGCAATATGCTCTACGGACTCAGACAGGATGATCGTCCGCGCCGGATGGTCCATCAACTGTTTCATGAAGGGCTGGATCGCAGCCATAAAGTGGTAAAGGCTGTCGACCATGACCAAGCAATCGGCTTCAGGCCATACGGTCGTGAGCACGTCGGCTAGGATCGCGCGATGGCCCCGCGACAGCAATGAACGCACGAAGACAGGATTTTTATCCATCCCCGTATAAGGGTTGCCCTTCAACCAGTGAAGCAGTTCGCCGTCGCCGCAGCAGAGTTCCAAGACCGATTGATTCCCGATCTGCTCGGCAAGAAACTGGTACATCCCCTTCCGGCCATCGCGGGGGCGGAGCAATGCCATCGTCAACCGGTAAAGGGCGGGGCTCCAGTAAACAAATCCCCAGCGCGAGAGGCGATTAAGCACGTTTTTGGGCATACCAGAGAGACACGGCGTGACAAGATTCAGGAAGATAATTGCTCAGGCCCATCAAAGCGCGTGCTGCCGAAAGCGGGAGTCGGCTGATGAGGTAAGGACCGATTAGGAACAGTGGGCGGTGCCAAACAACCTCCAAACCGGCTTCACGTAGCCACTGTTCAAGACGCATTGATGAGATAGTAAAATTAGCGCCACCCCAGCGCTGGCTGTTCCAGCGCAAGAGGCTCCAGCGCATCGCATCGAAAAGCAAACCGCAGCGCGGTCTGAGCACGCGGGAGCATTCTTTGAAAAACGGCCCCAGATCGGCATAGTGGTTGGTAAAGCGGAAGCAATAGGCTCCGTCAACGCTGGCTGATTCAAGCGGGAGATTGAAGACGTCCCCCCTCTTAATCGTGAGCCCAGCGCCTGCCGCCTCAATCATAGCGTCTGATTGGTCGACGCCGGTGATCGTCCACCCGTCTTCGGTCAGTTCTCGCATAAGCCGCCCGGTGCCGCAGGCGAGTTCCGTCAGCCGCTCTGTGGATTTAAACACTGAGCGGATGGCCGCGATTTCGTGCTCGTGTGTTATTTGTCCGGATGGCGTACTGATCCGGATCCGATCATAGGAGTTAGCGACGTCTTTGTTGAGGTAATAAGCGCGCTTATCCATGGGAAATCTGCCACCGCAGCGGCTGATACAGTAGCTCCGGGTCACTCAATTTCTCCAATTTAGAAAATTTGGCTCGCTGGGCGTCACGCATTAATCGGACGAAATCAGGCTGCGCCAGCAGCTGCTGCATGGCCTTGGCGATGCTTAAAGGATCATACGGATCAATAAATAGGGCTGTCCGCTGGTCATCCAGCAGTCCGTCAAGCGAAGCCAGGGGAGGGACCACCAGAGGAACTCCGGCGCGCAGCGCTTCGAGCACCACGACCGGCGGCGACACTTGCCCATAGGAGACAGGGAAAGGAGCTACCAGCCCCAGAGCCTGTGCAAAAATCAAGGTTCGATGGATCGGATGATCGGCGATCCGAACGCGCCCCGCCAGGCCCAGCTTTTGGATCTGAGTTTCCACCGCGGGCCGGTCGCCCAACCCGCTCCAAGCCAGAAGTAAACGGACTTGTGCCGGCATCAGTGCCAGCGCTTCGAGAAGCGGCTCGATTCCCTTGGTCGGAAGAAAATGCCCGATATACAAAAACGTCGGGGAGACACCCATCCAGGTGGCCGCTTCGCGGGAGCGATCATCCGGTTCAGGTTCCATCGGCAAGGTGGCATGCATTTTCACGAGGCGATCCGCCGGGCAGCCGGCTTGTGTCAGTTGCCGCGTGAGGGACTGGCTTCCCACGCAGTAGCGGTCCGCTCGGAAACGTCCCTCCGAAAAAACGTCTGCGGCGATGCGGCGGATGATATGAAAACGCGGAGCCTGCCGTACGTGCCGTCGCCACTCGAACCCGCTGAGATCCGCTTTCTCTGCCAGGCATGTAATCACAACAGGCCGTTGTGAAGCCCGCTTGACCCAGTCGCCAATCCAAAGAAAGCTTGGCGTCGGCAGGAACAAATGCACAATCGATGCTTCTTTCGCGCAGGCCACGGCTTCAAGAATAAAAGCCCATTGTTCAATCCATTTCTTCAAAGGAAATTCGCCCTGAGAGTGTAGGCGATAGCCTGACGCTCGCAAAAGATGTCCTTTGGGTCCAAAAACGATCAGCCGGTAGCCCGATCGTTGCAGCTTCTCCTGCCAGCCGCGAAACACCTGAAATTCACCGCTGAATTCAAATTCATCTTGCAGAAGACCCAGAGCGATGGGGAGACCGCTTTCAACCATGGGCCTGCAGAGCCGCTTCGAACTCCTGAGTCCTTTGGCTCAAAGGATGCAACTGCCGGTTGCGCATGACGTCCTTTTCCAGGCATGATCGCTCCTCTGGATTTCTGGCCGCCTCAGCAGCAAGATCATTGGGCTGACGGTCCGGTTCGATGCAGTGGAACTCCAGTTCCTTGATGCGGGATGCCGGATACGCGCTACGCTTTATAAAAAGGAGGGCCAGATCGTCCCAATAAATCAGCGCCCACTGGCTTTTTGGGAAATTCTCCGCAAGCCTCGAACTTCCTGCCGCGGGGGCCGGGCAGCGGATCACAGTTGCTGTAAAGGCGTATCGATCAAGGAACATGCGCCAGGCGGTTGGAGAGCCGGTCTCGGCCTGGTAGATCTGACGGCGAATCTCGGTGTATCCATCAACGGTCGATGAGCGGCCGTCTACAAAGACGGGCGGATCGCCGTTGAAGCGCCAGACCCAGTAGCTGCCGAAATCAAAGTCGATGAAAAACCGACCGCGTATTTGCTGGGCTTCTAAAAAATTACAGGCTTCCACAGGCACTCTCAAGGGATTCTGGCCAAAGCCGACGCTGGGGATCTGCGAGAGTGCCAACAACGCAAAAACACCCCCCGCCCAGAGATTTATCGTGTGGTTAACGGTCATCTTTTTTAAATCCTCACAGATTGATTCAACCCCAAAGGGAAAGGCTGCGAACATAAAAAATATCACGAACCTGGCATGGCGTATAGCTTGATATCCGAGCAGCGCGAACAAGGTCAACGCGATCCAGGGGAGTGGCTGTTTTTTCTCAATAGACCGGGCCAGAAATAAAAGCTGAAGAACGAGGGCCATCCAAAAAATCGACATTCGCGCGAAAGGGGGTGGCAGGAATTCCATTTGATCAGCTTTTGAAACCAGCAGAAGAGAATGAAGGATTTGCTTCCATAAATTCAGCCCGTACGGGTTGAGCAATGTGACGGACCATAGGCCTAAAAGCCAGAGGACGACTTGGCTCTTCTTCAACCGGCCCGCGCGCGCGAATTCGATTCCGTAGAAGGTGGCTATCCCCAACCCTACCACAAAACCGGCATGCGCATTGGCCCAGATAAAAAAGACAGCGATCCAGCCCCATAGCCTTCGAGGAGCCTTTCGGCCTGTGCGAATTCCTTCCATTGTCTGCATGAAGGTACTGACCAGGGCGATGGAAATTAGATCCGCGCGTTCGCTCCAATTCGCAGCGCATGCCGCGAACACGATCGTTGCGAAGACATAGGCGCCCAACTCTGGGATGCCGGCCTGCCTCAAACGGCGGATTAAAAAGACCAGCGCGGCTGCGATCAGCGCGGTTTTTAAGAAGGCTATGCCAATGAAAGAGCCCATCCGATAGAACGAATAGAGCACGACTTGATAAAGCCATTCAAAGTCGATCCAGGGGCGTCCGCGACACGTCAAGGAGAAAACATCTGTGGAAGGAAACAGGTGATGGGCCACGATGTAACGGCCGGAGGCCAGCTGCCACCAAAGGTCATTCGCTCTGATCGGACGGAACAAAGAAAGGACCACCCACGTCCAGAAACTCAAAAATAGCCACATGCGCGTTGCGGACACCAGGTGATTGTAGCAAGAGGGAAGCAGAGGCAAGCTGCCGCCAGAGATCTGCGGCTTTAATCGGCCGTCCGGGATTGTAACATTGTCTTAAAGCCCTGATATAATCCGTGACGTATGAAGCTGTCCATCGTTGCCACGTTGTACCAATCCTCCTCCTTTCTTCAGGCTTTTTACGAGCGTGCTTTGGCTACTGCCGGACCTTTGTTCGAAGAGATCGAGTTTATTTTTGTTGTCGATGGATCACCCGATGATTCCTTGCGCGCGGCGCAGGCCATTCAGGAACGTGATGGGCGCGTCACGATCATTGATTTGTCCCGCAACTTTGGCCATCATCGGGCCATGATGACGGGTCTGGGCCATACGCGGGGCGACCGGGTATTTTTGATCGACACCGACCTAGAAGAAGATCCTTCCTGGCTTCAGTTGTTCTGGGAACGAATGCAGGCAGAGAATTCCGATTTGGTGTTTGGCGTGCAGAAGCGAAGAAAAGGCAATTCGTTGGAGCGTTGGACAGGGGCGCTTTTTTACCGCCTCTTTAATCTTCTTTCCGATGCGCCCGTCCCCCCCAACCCGACCACCGCGCGACTGATGACCCGGCGATTCGTCGATGCCCTACTGCTGCATCAGGAGCGCGAATTGTTTCTGTCCGGACTCTGTACGATCACAGGCTTTCAGCAGACTGCCGTTCCTGTGGTCAAACAGAGCAAGGGGAGCACGACGTATAGCCTTCGAAGACGTCTGACCTTGGCAGTCCACGCGATCACGTCCTTCAGTGAAAAGCCCCTGGTCGCCATTTTCTACGTGGGCCTGCTCATCTCCTTCTTCGCGGCCGGCATGATCCTGAGGTTCCTCTATGGGGTGTACTACCACGGAGTCTCCGTGATTGGATGGGCGTCGTTGATTGTTTCGATCTGGTTTTTGGGCGGACTGGTCATCCTCTTCCTTGGGATCCTGGGCATCTACGTGGCCAGGATCTTTATTGAAGCGAAAAACCGCCCGGCCGCCATCATCCGACACGTCTATACGAAACCTTCGGAAAAAAATCTGTGATCAAAATCCCCCTGAATAAGCCAACCCTCCTGGGGCGCGAGTTCCAGCTGATTCGCGACGCGATTCGGCGCGGCCAGCTTTCCGGAGACGGCTACTACAGCAACCGGTGTGCAGACTTTCTCCAAAAGTATTTAAAAGGACTCCATGTCCTCATGACGTCTTCGTGTACTCACGCCCTGGAGCTTGCGTATCTGGCGGCGGGCCTTGAGCCCGGGGATGAGGTGATTTTGCCTTCCTTCACGTTTCCTTCGACGGCCAATGCTTTCGTTCTAAGGGGCGGTGTTCCCCGCTTCGTCGATATCCGCCGGGATACGCTCAATATGGATGAGACGCTCTTGTCGGGCGCGCGCACCAGGCGAACCCGGGCCATTTCTCCTGTCCATTATGCTGGCGTTCCGTGCGAGATGGGCGCCATTTTGGCCTTTGCCAAGAGTCATCGGCTGTGCGTGGTTGAAGACGCGGCCCAAGCGCTCGGAGCCAGCTATCGCGGGCAGCCTGCCGGGTCCTTTGGAGATTTCAGCGCTTTTAGTTTTCATGAGACAAAAAGCTGTATTTGCGGCGAAGGCGGATGCCTGGCGGTGCGGGATCCGCAGTCCCTTGAGCGGGCCGAAATTATTCGTCAAAAGGGAACGAATCGCCAGAAGTTCTTCCGTGGAGAAGTCGACAAATATTCCTGGGTCGATGTAGGGTCCTCCTATTTGATGTCGGACCTTCAGGCGGCCTATCTTTATGTTCAATTACAGGGGCTCGCGGGCATTCTTCGGAGGCGCCGACAGCTGTACAAGCGCTACGCAGAAGCCTTCCGGAGCGACGAGGACCAAGGACGGCTCCAGCTGCCGGTGATCCCCCCACACGTCGAGCCAGGGTATCACCTCTTTTTTATCATCCTTCCCTCAGAAAAGGAACGTGAACGTATTCAGGAAGGCCTGCGGCGGCGCGGAATTCTTTCAGTCATCCACTATTTCCCCCTGCATCTTTCGCGAATGGGCCGGCGTTTTGGGTATCGGCCAGGGGATTTTCCGGTCACCGAGGAACTGGCCCCCCGGCTGCTGAGGCTCCCGCTTTACAATGCGATGACCGGGCCAGTGCAGCGGCGCGTGATCACGGCATTGAAGGTCTTGTTGTCCGCCTCCGCCCGTTCCTGAGCTCCAGCTCAGAGCGTGATATCCATCCGATGGGCCGTTTCAAAGGCCGGGATTGGAATTTCCCGGCATCTCCCCTTCTCAAATACCACGAGACAGCTGGTTCCGGAGCTGGAGCCTGACAATTGAACCGTCCAACGCCCGGAACCCGCCTGCCGGACCGATTCCACAATGGTTACCGTGTGGTCGGAGCAGTGCCGGCCGAGTTCGCCCATCGAAATTTTCTGTACCGAACCCGGGAACAAAGAAGAGAGACCGCTGTTGACCTGATCCCAGAGAGTCTGCTGGATCGGCCGAGGCAGGCCAGCGAGCAAATACTCATGTGTCGTCACAAAAGACGCAAAGCCGCAGTGGAGCGTTAAGCGCAGGCGTTCCAACAGTCGTTCGACGGATTGAAGCGGCTGATTGGACAGTTTCACGTGCATGAGAAAGTCGTAAAGGGAGGCCGGCTGATTGCAGTTCAAAGTACTGTGCCCGCTGTAGATCTGAAGGAAGTCCTTGTTTCCGAGAGACCCGGTTGCGGCCATGGGATCGCCGGAGGGAAGGCATTGAGGTCCAGGTGCCACGCCGGTTTGATCAAGAGCCAATTCACTGTAATGGAACCGGATCCCTTCCTCTGCCAGCACAGGCAGGCAGACGCGTGACAAAGCATGGAAATGCACATTGAGGACGGGACTGAGGGGCAATGACCAATCCTGGAACTGCCGCTTCACGCGGTTCCAGCGATTCAGAAACTCGCCTTCGTTCCAAGGTCTGCCGTGAGGGAAATCGAAAAAAATAAAATCGTTCGCTGAAAACGCATGGGGACTTGTCTCGAGCCAGCCTTCCCGGCTCTGGTCCGCGAGAACCTTTCTGACGCCGGAGTCCGCTCGCGCCACATCATCGGTAAACAGGCCCAGATTCGGTTTCCAGCCATTCTTCAGGATCGGGAGCAGATAGTCATTGAAACGCCGACCGGCAATGTCGTCCAGCCGCAAAGCCACCCTCGCCGGAAGCATGCCGGTGAAAAGAGGAATCGTGGCCGCATCCATCAGGAGCCGGACAACGGAAGCGGCCAGCGGGCTCAATAAACCCTGGTTCCAGGGGAGCAGGTCCTTGAATCTCGCCTGGAGATGATAGAGATGACGGTCCATGTTCGTGTGCGGCCATTCCTCCGCATCAACGCACAGGACCTTGCAGGAGGGGCCGAATGATTGCAGGCGAGAAAGGGCTTGCCAGGGGCGATCACAAAGAAGCAGGAGGATAGAGCCATCGGTCATGGGGAAAGAAGGCGCCGGAGAATGTTCAAGTTCAACGAAACGGTAAGGGATCCGGAGGTGATTCAGCAGGAGTCTGGCCCCGGCCAGATCGTCTGGATCAGCATCTTGGTCGGTGACGATGAACACCTGCGTTGGACATTCGAGCGGACGCTCATAGCGATCGGTCGGTAAAAGGGCCGTCTTATGCCGCTTCAACTGCCGGCGGTAAGACCCATCAAAATTCCGGGTTGCAATTTTGGCCAGAAAGCGGATCGGGCGTCCGAGAATCGGATGCCGGCGCGCAAAATCCCACAGCAGGAATTTTATGGATTTCATATCGCCTCGTTCAGAAATTTCATCATCTCGCAATTGAAGATGTCGGGATTCTCCAGATTGCTGATATGTCCCGCATGGGGAATAATGGCCATCGTGGATCCGGAGATCTGCCCATGCATCAGCGCCGCGGCGGCCGGAGGCGTGACCGTATCCTGATCGCCGACCAGGATAAGTGTAGGCGCCTGGATTTTGGATAAAGAAGGGGTGGTATCGGTACGGGTCGCGATAGCAATCAGCGTTCCTTTGACGCCTGCCGGCGGGTTGGCTAGGATCGTCCGGCGAATCTGATCAACAACTGTTGGCTTATCCGTGAAACTCGAGGGAGCGAAGATCGCTTTCAAGAAGGTTTCCGCGAACGCGGGGATTCCTTCCTTCTGGATAGTTCGAAGATTGGCGGCACGTTTAAGTTTTGCTTCGTCGGAATCCGGTTCGCTGCGCGTATCGCAGAGAATCAGCCCTTGAATCCGATCGGGTGAGCGTTCAACAGCACGCAGCGCCGTATACCCCCCCATAGAGAGACCGCAAAGGATGGCTTTTGATATCCGGAGATGATCAAGAAGGCCGAAAAGATCATCGGTAAAAAATTCAAACAGATAATGACCATCTCCCACCCCTGATTTTCCATGCCCGCGCTGGTCATAGGTGATGACGCGGTAAGCAGGTTCACAAACGGAGACTTGTTCCCGCCACATCGTATGGTCGAAGGGGAATCCGTGAAGGAAAACGATGGTAGGCGACCCCAGCTTTCCGGAGTCCGTGTAGAACAGCTTTACGCCATTGACGAGGACTTCCACATCGGGGATTTTATCATGTCGGGCTCAGGCGGAATAACTCGACGAAGGCGAGGCGCTTCAAAACGGGCGTAAACGGCGGCAAAACAGAGGAGCGACAGACTCAGGCATCCGAGGCACAACCATTTCAGGCAGGGGCTGGAGGAATAAGCGAGATCGGCCAATCGATAGATTACCCCCGCGCTGGACATGATGAGAAGCCAAACACCCGTTTTCAGAATCATGATTAATTTATTCCTTGAAAAGATTGTGATGGGCAATCTGATTTTTCGCAAGAGCCTTTGGTTCGTGTAAAGAAAGGTGCAGAAGTACTATAGCGTTGGTGCGACTCAGGATAGACGCCTCATTTTAAGCTGTAATACCGTGTGGTTCTTAACGTCACTAATGGAGTAGTTGGAGGTTGTGTAATTTAAAATATGTCCCCTGCTTCGAAAGGAGTGTCGAATGGTCGCCCTCCTCTATAATGCGGCCATGGTCCAGGACGATGATGCGGTCCGCGCGGCGGACGGTCGAAAGGCGGTGCGCGATGACGAGCGCTGTCCGGTGTTCCATCAGACGTTCGAGCGCTTCCTGGACGAGGCGCTCCGACTCCGCGTCCAGGGATGACGTGGCCTCATCCAGGAGCAGGATCGGAGGGTTCTTGAGGATGGCCCGGGCAATCGAGAGCCGCTGGCGTTCCCCTCCGGAGAGGCGAATGCCGCGCTCCCCGATCATCGTCTCATAGCCGTTGGGGAGGCGCTGAATGAATCCATGCGCATTGGCAGCCGCCGCAGCCGCCTGGATCTCGGTCTCCGAAGCATTGGGACGGCCGTAGGCGATGTTATAGCGGACGGTCTCGTTAAAGAGGAGGACGTCCTGGGTCACCAGGCCAATCTGGCGGCGGAGCGAGGCGAAGGAAATGTCCCGAATATCGTGACCATCGATCAAGATGCGGCCCGAAACCGGGTCATAGAAGCGGGGCAGGAGCAGCGCCATGGAAGATTTTCCCGCGCCCGAAGACCCGACCAAAGCCACAATCTCGCCGGTCCGGACCGTGAGCTGAATGTTCTCCAGGGCCCAGCGCTCCTGGGTCGGATAGCGGAAAGAGAGATGGTCATACGTGATGGTCTTCCTGAAAGGCGGCAGGGCGGCCGCTCCGGGCGCTTCGCGCACGGAAGGGACCTGGTCCAGGAGCTCAAAAATCCGCTCGGAGGATGCCAGTCCCAGCTGATACTGCGCGTTCAGCTCGGCAAAGTTTTTCAAGGGACGGTACGTCATGACCGCATAGGCCATAAACGCCAGAAAAGACCCGGCGGTCCACACGCCATGAATGACGTCGGCTCCCCCCCTCCAGAGGAGCAGGGAAAGGATGAGAGCGCCGACGAGTTCCATCAGAGGACTTGAGAGGGTGTCGGCCTGCGCGAAGCGCCGCCCCAGGTCCAGATAGCGCCGGTTGGATTTCTGAAAGCGCGCCGACTCCACGGCTTCCGCGCTGTAGGCTTTGACGACCGGGGCCGCCTGGATATTTTCCTGAATAATGGAAAAGAGGTCCCCCATCTGCTCCTGACCCTTGCGGCCGACGCGCCGAAGCGTCTTTCCCAGAAACACGATGATCAGGGCGGAAAACGGCAGGACCGCCATCGTCAGAAGCGCGAAGCGCCAGTTCAGGTAGAAAATGAGGACGATGTTGCCCACGGCCGTCAGGCCGTCGCGAACGAGGTAAATCGGCGCCCGGGCGATGACATTCTGCAGGGCGGTCAGATCGTTCGTGAAGCGCGCCATCACCTTGCCGGTGGACGTTCCGGTGAAATAATCGAGCGAGAGTCCCTGCATGTGGTCGAACATGTTTTTGCGGATGTCGTTGGTGGCCTTCAGGCCGATCACGGCCATGAGGTAGTTCTGCAAGTAAGAGAAAAGGCCGAGAAAAAGCGAGATCGCAGGCACGGCCCACAGGAGCTGCTTTAAGACCCGCACGTCGTGACCGATAAAGACTTTATCTTGTAAAGGCTTGACGAGGTAGATGCGCAGCGCGTTCAGTCCTGCCGCCAGGGCCATGCAGACAGCCGCCAGAGCGAGGCGGCCGAAGTAGGGCTTCAAGTAATTGGAGAGTCTTTTAAAAAGTTTCATGCATTACCTGGTCGTCATCCCCGAGTGCCTCAGTCGGGGATCCCTGGATCCCCCGCCAGCGACCGCGGGGGATGACGTCGTTAAAAGCGTCAAAATTTCCTCGGCCGCCCGTGCGCTTCCTCCGTCATGCAGCGCTGTGCGCAGAGACAAAAGTGTAGTTCTCATTTCCGAGCGTTTGAGGGGATCTCGCAGCAGCTCCCCCGCGGCCCGCGCCAACGCCTCCGGCGTCGCGTCATCCTGCAAAAGCTCGGGAACAACGGCCCGACCCGCCAGAATGTTCGGGATGCCCACGTAGGGGACACGAATGAGCGCGCGCGCGATCCAGTAGCTCAAGCGCGAAAGTTTGTAGAGGATCACCATCGGAATCCCCAGAAGCATGTTCTCCAGCGCCGCTGTTCCCGAAACGCCGATGACCAGCCACAGGCTCCGGCGCGCCTCGTACGCCGGGTCGGACGTCACTTCAATCCAGGGCGCCCCTTTGAGATAGGGGCGATAAAAATCTTCTTCGATCTCTTCGGGACGGAAGAGGATGCCGCGGGCGTCAGGGAACTCCTTCTTCAGCCGTTCGGCCACTTCCACCAATAGCGGCAGGTGGCGCGCGGCCGTTCCGCGGCGCGAACCCGGCAGGAGGCCGAAGCTGAGCCTGGGCGATTCCGTCGCCGGTGAGGGCAGGCGCTCCAGGAGCGGGTGCCCGACGAAGGTGACCGGGACGCCCGCCTTCCGGTACAGAGCGACTTCAAAGGGAAAAATCACCAGCATTTTGCTGACCGAGGCGGCGAGTTTCCGGATGCGCCCGGGGCGGCTGGCCCAGACCTGGGGACTCACGTAATAGGCGACGGGGATTTTCTTCTGGTGGGCTCGCCGCGCGACATGCCCATTAAACCCGTAATAATCGATCGGCACGACGATATCGGGCCGATCCCGCGACAGGCATCTCGTGAAAGCGGTCCAGGCCTTCCAGAGCTGCGGCAGTTTGGCGAGCGGTTCCCAGAATCCAAACCCCCCCACTCCGACCAGAGGATAGAGGAAATGATCCGAGCTCTTCTGCAGAAGGGCGCCTCCCATCGCGCTGATGCGCAGGGTGGAATCGCGCTTTCGCAGCGCCGTCGCCAAAGCCGCGCCATGCCGGTCCGCCGACGGATCTCCCGCAACAATCAAGATATGCCGCATAACGACATTCATTATAGTTTAGAGGGGCCCTGGATCAGCGCGCGGAGGGTGAGCGCGCTAACGAAGAGGAGAGCTTCGCCGGCCGGGGCATTCCTCCCGCTCAGAGCACCATTCGCGATCCGGAACACCCCGGCCGGCGAGCGGGCGGGATATCAAATATCATTGCTCCTCAAGAAGAGTTCGTAAGGGATCTGCTCGGTTGGCGAATGGTGTTCTGAGCCAGACCTCCGCTTCCTCAATTTCCTAGAGCGCGGTGGTCCCACGGTAGTAAGTGGGAGAGCAGATTCCTTACGAACTTTCCCGGGCCCTAAAACCTCCAGGCGAGCATCGGGCGGACGGCCAGGCCCCGGACGTGCCGGCCATGAATATTCTGTGGCCTTTTTTCCTCTAACCTTACGGGTGGGCGCACTGCGGTGCGCCCCTACAGTCCCCATGTTCCCCATTCGTTCATCGACTCGATTGCGTGGATTTGATTATGGCCAATCTGCCGCCTATTTCATTACTCTCTGCGTCGATGGGCGTCCGGCGATCCTGGGGCAACTCCATCATGGCGAGGTCCTGTTAAGCCCTGCGGGCGAAATCGTTCGTGAGGAATGGACGAACACACCCCTGGTCAGGCCAGGAATTCATCTGGACGAATGGGTGATCATGCCCGACCATTTCCAGGCCCTCGTATTCATCGATGAGGACAGGCACCGTCCCCCGGGAGGTGTAGGGGCGCACCGCAGTGCGCCCGGCCCATCCATTCGGTTCCAGCGACCGGCCAGGACCATCGGGTCATTCATCGCCCAGTTCAAATCCCGAACAACAACACGGATCAACATCATTCGCGGCACCCCATCAGCCAGGGTCTGGCAGCGCGGTTGTCATGACAGAATCATTCGAAACGAAGTTGAGCTGGACAACGTGCGCTCCTACATCCGCAAGAACCCCAAACAGGGATAATGAACGGTCTGCCATCCCCCGAAACCGGCCAGCACCAGGATCATTCCGATGACCAGGACCCGCCGCCAGGATGACCAGAAAGAGTTCCACAGCCGCACGGCCAGATCTCCAGGCTTGATGGGCTTGTCGGGCTGGATGCTTTTGATCCACCAGAACAGCTGGGCCACAAAATTAATGGAGTCTTTCATGAGGGGGTGGTCGTCTGGAGCGTTTAGCGCGTTTTTAGCGGCTAATCCCTGGGGATTGAGTTTAGCGGCCCATTTAGCGCTGTTTAATTCATCTTTAGCGGGTGGCGTTAAATTGTTCATCGATTTAGCGTTGTTATAATCGTCTTTAGCGGGCTGTCCATCGGATTTAGCGCTTTTAGCGCTGCTAAAAGCCGACTTTAGCGCCTGCAGTTCCCTGTATCCAGCCCTCTCTTTCTCCGCTTTTTCCAGGACATCCCGAGGAAGGTCTAAGAAACCAACGGCCTGATAACCCCAATTTTCCGATTTGCCTATCTTTTTTGCGAGCTGTTCGGGATGCTGGGGGAAAGCCTGGCGGTGAGCTTCGAAGGCGTGGAGGAAGGAAACAAACGGGAGGGAGGGGTCTGCCAGTTTTTGCTTCAGAAGCTCTAAAGCGGGTTGTTCATCCGGGCTGGCGGCAGGTGAGACAGGGCTTGGGTCCATAACGGCCTCCTCGTTGAGACGTTTTACGGACCCTGCAACCCGCAAATTATAGGGAAGTCCAGGTCAGAAAGCTAGGGGTGGAGGGGGGTACGGAGTGGGGTCCAACGCTACAAAAACGCTACAGTCCGCCTCGTCAATGGTAGGATTGAATGGGCATGCAGAAAATAAAAGTCATCAAAGGGTATCTTCGTTCTGTTCCATATGCGCAGGTTCTATCTATTATTGGCGTATTAGTTGGTCTAATCGGCAGCATTTCTACTACTGCGGTTGATTCCAACCCCGGTTCTATAGATTGGCACCGATTTTTCTTCTGGTTAACGATTTTATTTTTCTGTGGTTTGCTTTTGATTGCCATTCAAACGCATCTCCGATACCGTAAAGAAAAATATGATCCCATCCTGGCCCTAAAATATCAAGATGAATTCTTGGGCATGGAGGACAAAAGATCGAAGGCCGCAGTGGCTTTAAAAAATCGTCGTAATAATTTGGCAGAAATATTTAAGAATAAGGAAGAATTAGACTGCATTGATGCCATTTTGGATTTTCTTGATGACTTGGGTTTTTACTTAGAAGGGGATCAAATTAGTGCCGAGGTAATGCATCAACACTTTTATTATTGGATTCGGGGGTATTGGTTAGCGTGCAGGCCTTATATAGAGAAATGGCAAAGCCAGGAGAATGAATCGCCACGATGGAACCACATTAAAGACCTATTCGAGGAAACATGTGAAGTTGAAACATCGGGAAACGAAATTCTTAAAAAGAAAGAATATGCTTATGACGTTGCCGAATTTTTATATGAAGAAATAGGAAGTGCTGACGAAAAATAAATTTAGTCTGATTATTAAACTGCATCTACGGGAACTGACGGAACGCTGATGAAACAACGACGAACAAAACGGGCTGCGACTACACAAGAACTTAAATGCAAAGCATTAAGACGATTTGGAAATAAGTGTGCTTGTTGCAACGAAAACTACCCTGAATTTCTAACCTTCGATCATATTGAAGGCGGTGGACATAAGCACCGTATGACATTCACAAGCACAAACACTTATTATAAATGGCTTATTGAGAGTCCTGAGGCTCCCACTATTGTTCAAATTCTTTGTATGAATTGTAATTGGGCTCGACGCTACGGAACTTGCCCCCACATAAGAGAAGAGTTTTACGACACCAGGGACATGCCAGAATCACCCAAGGAGTCCTCTGAGATATCGAAGAAAATAGCAGAAAGC
>Ga0326728_10009385_pt1 | contig 23593 bp, 18 predicted proteins | sample MB3enrmetagenome_FD_207602 | JGI IMG/M metagenome (GOLD analysis project Ga0326728, IMG submission 207602) | Lab enriched peat soil microbial communities from McLean, Ithaca, NY, United States - MB31MN | ecosystem: Environmental > Terrestrial > Soil > Wetlands > Peat | place: USA: New York... | reverse complement strand
GTTCCTGTTCTGCCATTTCACACACCAGCGGTATTTCCGGTAACTGCTAATCTTCCAGAGCGGTATAAACCCTTTTGGAATAGGGCATTGTCTTTTTCAGATGAAATCCCCGGGAGAAACGAAAAAAACGGTGGGGGAGTTACGGCGGAGGAATTACCCGGGACCACAGTGGCTCTGGCAGCAAGGCAAAGGGAAATAGTGCCCGAAAACATCCGGCCACGCGGCTGACCGTCCAAAAAAGTCCCGCAGGACTCCGCACATTTCCTGAAATGTTCGCAGGGGCCGTGGGCGATTCCGAAAAATATGCGACTCAGCTGCTTGAGGATTTTCAAAGAAATGTTCCTAAACTAAATATTTTAGGAGTAATCTTAGAAAATCCTTAATACGATCAGGAATAGAACACTAGTTCATGGCAAAGAAAAGCGGGGCCGGAAAGATAGCGGCTTTCGCCGGGAAGTATTCCAACAAAGGCACGGGATACAATTACCGGCATTCCATCGAAGCGTTTCTCCGTTGCATCAAAACACCAGATGGAGAGGATATCGATGAAACAGCAACTTATGAGTATGAGGCACTTCTCGACGATTACCTCAAAGACCGGAAACGGAATGTGGGGACAGATATTAAGAAGTTCGCGAAGTACCTGAAAGAAAAATCCGTCAGCATGCAGTCGGCCCGGCAGCAACTCACGTATGCCGTCAAATTCCTCCGGGCGCATGGAGTGAATATCCTCAAAGAAGATATTGAGGACGTAAAGCGCGAAGCAAAGGGCGGCGCCGCGACCGTAGACAAAGTGATGACCTCGGAGGTCATCTGCCAGGCACTGAAATCATCCGATGTGCGCACCCGTGCCCTCATTCTCGTGTTGGCCTCAAGCGGAATGAGAATCGGCGAATCCCTCAGTCTCGACATATCGGACATCGATATGAACACTGATCCTGTCATGATCAATATCCGCCCGGAGAACACCAAGACCAAAAAAGGCCGGTATACGTTCATAACCGCCGAAGCCCGCGAAGCTCTCACCGAATATCTGGCGGTGCGCGGAGATTACGTACAGTCTGCCAACCGGAGAATAGAGCAATTCAGGAAGGCAGGAAAAGAAGCAACGGTCAACGCCGGGGACCGGGTATTCCCCTTGGAGGACAGCAGCGTGAATAAGATCTGGGAAACGACCCTGAAACGTGCGGGGCTGTATTCCCGGGATGTAAAAAGCGGCAGAAACCAGTACAGGATTCACAGCCTGAGAAAATTTTTTATCTCGAAACTCTCTCTTGCGGGTGCACGGACGCTGGCCGAGCATCTTGCCGGGCACGAAGGGTATCTCGATGCCAGTTACCGGCAGGTCTCACCGGAGTTTGCCGCCCGGGAATACCAGAAATTGCAGAGCGTCCTGGTATGCTGCATCCCCGAATCCATCAAGAGCGGAATAAAAGTCGCTGACGAGAAGATCGGCGTTCTCATGGAAAAAACCGAGCTGCAGTCGGAAAGTATTGAAGGCATGAAGGCCATTAACCGCGAGTTGAAGGGTCAGATTCACAGCCAGGGTGTTATCCTTAATCGTATAGATGCCGAGAATGCCGATCTTAAATCCCGGATTCAGAAACAGGAAGAGGCTTTCCATGATCTCAATGCCAGGAACGATGAATTATCCCGGTCTCTTGACGATGTAAGAAAACTGGGGGGACTCTTTGCATCGCTCGTCGGTCTGATAGCCGCTCATCCGGAAAATGCACCTATCCTGCAGAAAGAAATCGCCGGTATGATGAAAGAGGCCGTGGCAGGGAAATATGGGAAGAACATACAGGATGAGATGAACCAGCTGATTGCGAAGCATGCCGGGATATAGAAAGGATATTTTTTTTGGGAGTGGACTATTTTGTCCTCTCGCCTACTCGTTTCATAATCGCTTCTATGTATTGCTCCCCTTCTTCAGACCGAAGCCATTCGATGACCTGATCCTTGGGGGATTTATTCCGATTATCGAGCCAAAATCGAAGTGCCGTTGTAATAATCTCAGCACGATTACTATATTCCTTATCCCCGATAATTGCATCCAATTTTTTCGCTATATCGGGAGGAATGCGATAACCGGTTGCAATTTTCTTTCCACCCTTCATCGGGATAGCCATTTAAAAACAATCAACAGGTAGAATCATAAGCGTGTGTCCACTCATTGTAACCTCATTGGGTTACATTAATTATCCCAGAAACCTATGATCGATCAGGAATCTCCTATCGTCGAGGTACAATGTTCACAAAAACAACGCCCGGTGAGTGGGTCGTCATCGGATTATCGGTTATATTCGGCCTGATAGGGATCGCACATTTCGCTATTGTCCTGATTGCCTCGTTGGTCATTTTATATATCTTCTACCGGATCGTAAAGAAAGTCTATCCCAAAAGCGAATATTGGGGCTTTATTCCCTGGATTATCACCCTCGCCGGCATTCCGATTCTTATCATCCTTATAATAATCATGCTGGGGGTTGCAGCCGGGTTTGCATCAGGTCTCGGTGCGGACGTAAGCGGTTCGACTCCGCAATTAATGCAATATTCTAATTACGGGATCTCCTTCAATTATCCATCGAACCTCCCCCAAAATACCAGTGCGCCGTATTATTCAAATTCGACCTACTACAGAGGGCAGGTTCAATTTGATAATTTCAATCATCAGGGAATTGCCGTCGCGTGGTTTCCGCTCGGTAATGGATTAACGCAAGAATCTGTCCAGAAATTTTTCTCATTAATGATGACAACAGCCCAGCGGGACTCCCCGGATTCCCAATTCAGTCCTATTCAAGAAACGTCACAATCGGGAAACACCGTGTATTACATCACCGGACAAGGCCACGACATCACCGTTTCCAATGAGATGGGGTATATTGTGATCGCCATTTGGGAAGATCCCACGAGCCAACGATTTTTTGTGGTTGCAACGGCGAGTTATGAAAGTTTAGCGGATGCACAATCGTTGTTTAACGACGTACTCACCTCGATCCAATGCCATTAAGGAAAGGGGGTGACAATTATGGCAAACTTTCCCCTAGTAACAAAAAAAGTAACAATCGCAGGAGCGTTTTTCGTCCTCACTATTATTTTATTTGTGGTCGTATCAGGATGCATCGAAGCAACTGAGGGCGGCGGGGAAGCGGCGGCCAAGGCAAGCGATGAAGCGAGCAGTATTTCAGTCCCTGTCGGAGCGATTCCGGCTGTGGCGAACAGTGCAAATACTGTTGCAAATCTCAACAACGGAGAACAGTCGGAGACTCCGCAAAATCCCAACGAGATATCTATCTACGACGAAACGGACACCATTCCCTACCACCATCTAGAATCCTATCTTCTTGCCGGAGATCAGGGATATCAATTCGATATCAGTATAGCCTCAGATGGTGACCCCGTCGTCGTTTTATTCATGGATCATACCACATTTTCCACATATCAGACGGACTTAAAACAAGGTTCCCCTTTCGACTACAGCTCAGTTCCAGAAGCATACACGAATATAAGGTCTCAGCAATTCAGCTATTCACTACCCACCCAAGGCCGCTATTATTTAGCCATCGTAAATGGCCCAATTCTTGATAATAACCCGGATACATCATTGGTAATACCGCCGGTTCACGTTCATGTCCAAGTAGGATTGATCAGATAATGAACAGTATTGAAAGAAACGGATCCCTCATACGCATTTCTCGATTATGAGAGATGAAAAAACATTTACCCCGATGAATGGAGCGATTGATCACCCGGTGATTTGTCAGGACCAACAATTTTTCCTACCTCCCATTTCGCGTAGAAATCTGAACCCCGCACCATTGACAAACACCTCTCTATTTTTATGCCGTACCGGCGTATCCCAGGAAAACTCACCCGGGATAAAGATGAAGGGAATTTCTTCCCTCCATCAAGTACTGCCCTGCTTCCCGGCAACCTGCACATCGCTGTCCTCAGTGCAGAGGCCCGTCTTGCACTCAGGTTTCACCGTAGCAAGTGCCACCCGGTTCTTCACCGCGGCAGAAGAGGTTTCCTTCACCGGAACATAGATCTCGCTGCCAAATCTCTGGATCCGACGTACCCTTACGGTGGAACCATCGGCACGTGTCCAGGTCTCGACGTTTCCCTCCACATGGGAGTGGGATTCTGGGATCTTCCCTTCATGATCCGTCGAGACTACGGGTGCGGGTGGCGACGTGGTTTTACTCACCAACGTTGGCCGGCAGCGGTACTCTCCCGGATGATCCGGATCCCGCTTACAGACGAGAGAGAGTTCCTCATCCGTGTTCTCCTGCGATACCTTTTTCCCCTTATCCGAAGAGATAAGGTTTCTGGGAGCATCCTGTCCGGTTTGTACGGCCGACAGAGGCGCCCCATCGTTTTTAAGTTTTGACATATCTTATCACAGGGGGGAGATTCACCCCCAAGGAGAAACTTATTTAGGTATCATTTATATCCTTGTCGGCTAAGAATACGCGATTTAAAGGGTTTTGGCGGAAATCCGCCAGTTTTTGTGTCGTTTTTCCGCCACTTACGATAATCGCTACTTAAACGGTGGCAGAATCATAGTTTTTTATTTTGTATTGATGGGGGGGTGCCGCATTTACGTTCAGAGAGTTCTTGCGTATTTCCCGTTGTATTCCAATGATAGAAGGTAACGGCGGATACCTGCCGATGTAAAGGATTTTAAAAAATGGGTTCTGCACCCTATACTATTTCACGCAGGGCTATGAGATTCTTTTCGATTGTATTAAGGATCTTTACACCTTCGGAAGTTGTTCGCTGACGTCCACGTTTCTTCGTGCCGGGAAGGCCATATTTTACGAAAATTTCGCCGTCTGAATTAATATAGATGCCCTGAAGGAGCTGGGAATCTCGGAGTTTATCGAATTTCGATATTCCTTTTTGTGATAAGATATCCCGAATACGTTTTACCTTCGTGCGCTCATAGACACTCATTTTTTTCCATCCCTTGGGACGTCCTCGTGGCATGGGAAAAAATTATCGAATTATTCTATAAATACGTTCGGTCGTGTAGGGCGACATTCATAGTGTTTCCACATTCCTTCAATGAATATTATGAATTCGGTTCAGCTTTTAATTCGTATTAAAAGACAAAAGCCCTCAACAAAAAAGGGATTAAGTCTTTTAGATGACTGGGCTTGTAGTTATGCCTTAGATCGTGGTAATTTTTCTTTGGACATTCAAGATACGGAGAACTACGCAAAACACTGATTAATATTACGACGGTAATTTGGTCCCACATTCCCACCAAAGAGATTTGTCTATTCTTATGGTGGTAGGTCTCTTTGTTGCTTTGGAATATGGCGCAATTTCTTGGCGATACACTCAAGGAATTACCTCAAGGACAGCTTTTAATTGTGGTTAAAAACTATGTTCGAAACCAAAAACCGACTAATTTTTTGTACCTTGGCGAACTGGGATTGTCAACTTTTCAGAAGTTACATGAACATGCTTTTTTAATTATCTTTGTGTCACTATCATCTCAATAACAAATTGTATAAGATAGTTTTGAAATTGTTAGTTCCGTAAAAAATAATATTTCTTTCCTTTTACTCTAATAAAAGGAAAACAATGGAAAAATGACGGAAAACGAAAATTGGGCCTATTCGTGCATCAAAAATTTTTGGAGGGAGAAGGATCTGGAGACCAGATCATTCCGGAAAGATCGTAGAGGTTTTAATGTCTACGAGAACTTGTCAATGCTTCAACAATATGGAATATATTGTAATTCCTGAAAACTTGACAGAACCCGCCAGAACCGTTACGAGCTATCATTAAGAAAGGATCAATTTCAAAATATGGATATTTCCCAAACTATCACCGGCAACTATTACATTATCACAACTGCACATTGTAGAAATTACATTTCCATCACAAAAAAAATCGATTATTTTATTCCCGGTATCGAGATCCCAGACTTTCAGCGTGTTATCTCCTGAGCCTGAAACGGCATGACGACCATCCGGAGTGATGGCAACGGTAGTAACCGGACTGGAATGTCCTTCGAGTGTTCGGAGGATATTCCCGGTATCGAGATCCCAGACTTTCAGCGTGTTATCTCCTGAGCCTGAGACGGCATGACAACCGTCCGGAGTGATGGCAACGGTAGTAACCGGACTGGAATGTCCTTCGAGTGTTCGGAGGATATTCCCGGTATCGAGATCCCAGACTTTCAGCGTGCTATAACCTGAGCCTGAAACGACACGACGACCATTCGGGGTGATGGCAACGGCAGTAACCGCACCATAATAGCCTTCGAGTGATCTGATGACATTACCAGTATCGAGATCCCAGACTCTCAGTGTTTTATCACATGAGCTTGAAACGACACGACGACCATTCGGGGTGATGGCAACGGCAGTAACCGCACCATAATAGCCTTCGAGTGATCTGATGACATTACCAGTATCGAGATCCCAGATTTTCAGCGAGTTATCATATGAACCCGAAACGGCATGATGACCATCCGGAGTGATGGCAACGGTAGTAACCGGACTGGAATGTCCTTCGAGTGATCTGATGACATTCCCAGTATCGAGATCCCAGATTTTCAGCGAGTTATCATATGAACCCGAAACGGCATGATGACCATCCGGAGTGATGGCAATGGCAGTAACCGCACCATAATAGCCTTCGAGTGATCTGATGACATTCCCAGTATCGAGATCCCAGATTTTCAGCGAGTTATCATATGAACCTGAAATGGCACGACGACCATCCGGGGTGATGGCAATGGCAGTTACCGATCTGGAATGACCTCTGGGCGTTCGTATGATCCTCCCGGTATCAAGATCCCAGACTTTCAATGTTTTATCATGTGAACCTGAAACGGCATGATGACCATCCGGGGTGATGGCAACAGTAGTAACCGGACTGGAATGTCCTTCGAGTGATCTGATGACATTCCCAGTATCGAGATCCCAGACTTTTAGTGTTTTATCATCTGAACCTGAAACGGCTCGATGACCATCCGGAGTAATGGCGATAGTAGTAACCCAATCGGAATGACCTTTGAGCGATCGTATGTTCCTCCAAGTATAAAGATCCCAGATTTTCAGTGTTTTATCATATGAACTTGAAACGGCATGACGACCATCCGGAGTGATGGCAATGGCAGTTACCGATCTGGAATGGCCTTCGAGTGATATAAGGACATTCCCAGTATCGAGATCCCAGATTTTCAGTGTTTTATCATATGAACCTGAAACGGCATGACGACCATCCGGAGTGATGGCAACAGTAGTAACCCAATCGGAATGACCTTCGAGCGATCGTATGTTCCTCCAGGTATAAAGATCCCAGATTTTCAGTGTTTTATCATATGAACCTGAAACGGCATGACGACCATCCGGAGTGATGGCAATGGCAGTTACTGATCTGGAATGGCCTTCGAGTGTTCGGAGGATATTCCCAGTATCGAGATCCCAGATTTTCAGCGAGTTATCATATGAACCTGAAACGGCTCGATGACCATCCGGAGTGATGGCAACGGCATATACTGAACCGGAGTGGCCTTCAAGTGGTCGTATGATCTTCCCGGTGTTGAGATCCCAGATTTTCAGTGTTTTATCATATGAACCTGAAACGGCATGACGACCATCAGGAGTGATGGCAACGGCATATACTGAACCGGAATGACCTTCGAGAGTTCGAATAAGCAGGCCCCCCGGGGGTATAAGTGTACAGGTTACCGGAATCAGGGCAGGTGCTGAGATTGATTTCTTTACCTCAGAGACGAAACTATTAATTCTGGGATTATCAAATGAAGATAACCTTCCAATTAACTGGGTTGGATACTGATTTGGATCTTGCGATAGGATATGGCTAGAAAGACTAAATGCATCCCGGATTAACAACAAATCAGTCTTATCCTCCGCAGATAGGCTAAGTCTAGAACAGAGATTATAATCCCGGATCATTTCATAGGGGCCGAAGATTTTCACCTTCCGGGAAATGAATTTGATATCATACATCAACAACAAATACTCATCGTTGTTGTTTATTTCAACTAGGTGATCGGGTAAATAGCGGATGGTGTATTGGAAGATATTTTCAGAATTTTTGTAATTTTCATAACATACCTTTGCTAATAATTCCTGTCCTTTCTTTACATCAACTGCAAAATTGCCGGCAACGAAAGCACCTGGCTCATTTTCCGATACAAGCCAGTCATAGATTGATTTGTGAAATGGAACAACTACAGTCAGATCACCGATAATTACTTGGTTGAAAAAGGATTTCACCTTTGACAGGGAATTTTTGAGCTTAAATTCATCATCGTTTACAGCGGTAGTCAGGAGGCCAAATGGCAGCGATCCTCGTGCGGCACAGATACAATCAAGAATTGGCCGGGTATATGCTTGATATTCCTCAATTGAAGGAAAAATGCGAGTGAACGAACTCTGGTACAGGCCATACATACCTTTTGGCCATTGCATGACCTCGGAAAGCGAGACGTCATGATCATCGAGCCGGTTAAGAACTTCAGTAACATAGAGAAAGATCCCTTCGCTATTATCAGCAATTTTTTGGATCTGTTCTTTTGTATACGGAATTTTTCTTTTTCTAAGTTCTGATTTGAGGAAATTTTGGATATCCTGAAGATTGTCGTCGCTATGCGCATCAAGTTCTGTGGGATGGAGATGAGCTAAATTTTCCAAATTTTGCAGCGCAGCTTCAGGTCTGCTGAAAACGATAAGTTTCAACCACTGAGGTGTTTTCTCCCATTGATATCGTATGATATCTGCCATCTCGTTTTTTCCATCTCTCTCTGCTTCATCAAGCGCGTCAAGTAGAATAAACCTGAAAGATTGGGTCGGAAAATTCCGGGATAGCGGCTCTATAATGAGGTTATCGAAGATGGTTTGTGGCGATTTATGTGTCTCTCTCTCAATATCGAGATCACTCAGACGTTTGGAATATTCTGGTAAATTTAAGGCAATCTGGCTGATGATTGAGAGGAGGGCCAAGCGCGTTGATGATTTATCTTCATTCTTGTAATCGAAGAAATGGAATGCGATCACATCAGAACGATTCTGGCATACTTGTGCTGCGATTGCTGATTTCCCAATACCGGGGTTCCCGTAGATCCACAGTACTCTTGATTGGGGTTTTTCCTTCAACCATTCGTCTATTTTAGGGAAGAACCATTTTCTTCCATAAAAATGCTCGTAAGACTGGGGTTCAGGAATGGTTTTTTTCAGAATTTGGGAGATTGGGGTTATTCTAGATCGAATTTTGGTAGGGTCTTGGCTCTCTTTTTTACTTTCGATCCATGTAAAAAAAGCTAGGATAGCAATTACTATGGTAGATAAACCGATGACATCAGTACCAAATACAACCATATTATTTGAGGAAAGAGCCGGAATCCATGCCGATCCGATAAATGTGCACCAATATGACACTAAAACAATAGTAAATATAACGACTATCAATCCTAATATTTTTTGATTATTTGATAACTTTATCGTCATCTACTTCACAAATGTTTGCTAATTATAAAAAAATTATTAATTTGATTTTGTTATCAGTTGTGGAGTAAGTTATATTAATCCGAATTGGTAGAATTCTTGTTCGATTCTAATTAAAGAGCGCTGATAAATTAATGGATGGTCACGGGTTTTCTTCTCACATATCTACGCTCATCAACCGTGGACTTATCAGAACCCAATTGATTGTGTAATAAATAAACTACAATTTTTCTATTTTACGAATAAATGGAAAGATTCCTTTCTCCTTTAATGCAAATTAAAAATAGGTTCTGATTTTTCACTTTCGCAGTGCCCACTAGCTAAATTTATGGGAAATGTGGGTAAATGGAGAAACAAGAAGAAAAATTATGAAATTGCCTGATGGGGCGAAGGTAATACTTTACGGCGGGTTTTCAGAATGATACTGTTTTTGGATACAGAAACAACCGGACTTCCCAAACGGCGATTTGCCTCAAATTCTTATTCGAACTGGCCCCGGCTTGTTGAAATTGCATGGATCGAATGCAATGAGAACGGGACTGTAGAATCAGAGTACGATCAGATAATCAAGCCAGAGTCATTTGAAATCCCGAAAAATGCTTCTACATTACATGGAATAACCACAGAAAAAGCAATTGAAAATGGAATTCCCTTGAATGAAGCCTTGAAATTATTCTGTCAATCACTTAATCGTTCTGCCCTTTGCATTGGACACAACATCGACTTTGATGTGAATGTAATCAACGCAGAATTTATTCGAACAGGTTTTTTTCTGGAACATTTCCGGTTTCTTTGGAACCAGACACAATGCACAATGAAATCTTCTACGAAATTGTGCAGATTAAAAACAGGACACGGCTCTTACAAGTACCCGAAATTATTGGAACTTCATACTAAGTTATTTGGAAAAACTTACGAAGATAAGCACAACGCGCTCAGTGATGCACGTGCCTGCATGAGCTGTTATTTTGAATTGCACCGAAGAGGAATTTTATGAATGCTTTGAATTTTTTTTCTTTACAGAGTGATGTGCAGAATAGCAGGAATAACTTATGAATGGTGAAATTTTAGAACAACCGTATTACAAGTATTGGGGAAAAGCAGCAAGCGGCAGCGGAGAAGATCCATTACAGTATCACCTTCTCGTGTATCATTGTCTGGATGTCGCTGCGGTCGGTAGGATCCTGCTCATGAAGGATCCTTTCCTCTGTGAAAAAATCATTTCGCCTACATTACTGCCACGCGAGGATGACGAAAAAAACCGAACACTTGATGTCATTTCCCATCTTCTTGCGTTGCATGATATCGGAAAATTCTCCGGGCGGTTCCAGAATCTTCGGCCGGATATTATGGAGAGACTTCAGGAGCGAACCTGCAAAAACGAGTATACGGTTTATCATGACGATATGGGGCGACTCCTGTTCGAAGAGGATCTCTGGAAGCGAGCCTGGTCTGAGAACTGGTTTGACCTCAACCTTTCCGATGATCAGTTTGACTGGAGAGATGCATTGCGCCCTTGGGTCTTTGCAGTAACCGGCCATCATGGGAAACCCCCTGAAAAACCGAAGAATAATCTGACGGCAAGTATGCTCTTTGATTTAAGGGATCGCAACTCTGCCATTACATTTGCGGAAGCCAGTGCCGGACTTTTCCTGAAACGGCCCTCCTCTCATGTGATGTTGGAATTTTCAAAAGAGACACGTACTGAATTCCACCGTACGTCGTGGCTTCTTGCAGGACTTGCAGTACTCAGTGACTGGCTCGGTTCTGACAGCAGGCATTTTCCTTTCTGCACTGAACCTATGCCGCTGGAGAAGTACTGGAATGAGTATGCCATTCCTCTGGCAGAAAAAGCAATCCGCGATGCAGGTATCCTGCCCGCCAGAGTTTCAGAAAAAACCGGCATGCAGGCATTGTTCCCGAAAATGTCACCAACGCCACTTCAATCCCATGTCTCGGCATGTGAACTCAAACCCGGCAGTCCCCGGATGTTTATCATTGAGGAAGCGACCGGAAGCGGAAAGACGGAAGCTGCCCTTGTACTTGCGCAACGGCTGATAGCGGAAGGAAATGGTGAAGGGATCTTCTTTGGTCTGCCGACAATGGCAACAGCTGATGCGATGTATGGGAGAATGGAGCAAGCTTACCTGAATTTGTTCATGAGTGCGGATCACCCGTCACTTGTATTGGCGCATAGTTCGCGCAACCTTTCGAACAAATTCCGGAATTCTGTTATCCCGACCAGCGATGCTTTCATAGAACCTGACCGGAAAGGTGAGATGAGTGCTTCCGCGCAGTGTGCTGCGTGGCTGTCTGATAACCGGAAGAAATCACTTCTTGCACAGATTGGTGTCGGGACCATCGATCAGGCATTAATGGGTGTGCTTCCTCTCCGACACCAGTCTCTTCGTCTGCTGGGGTTATCAAGAAATATTCTTGTTGTAGACGAGGTGCATGCTTACGATCCGTACGTGCACAAGGTACTTGAAACACTCCTTGAGTTCCATGCAGCCCAAGGAGGCAGTGCAATCCTTCTTTCCGCCACACTCCCACAAAAGCAGCGGCAGGAACTGGTCACCGGATTCTGTAAAGGATTAGGTAAAGATATCGGTGCTGATACAATACAAAAATCCGATTATCCCCTTGTGACCTGCGCGAGCCGCGAATCACTATCTGAAATTCCCATTGAACGCTGTGAACAAACACATAGAACGATCGTTGTTGAATGTGTTCATGATCCGTCCGTTGTGAAGGCCATATTATCTGATGTTATCAAAGACGGGGGATGCGCCTGCTGGGTGAGAAATACTGTTGATGATGCCGTTGAATCCTATCGTGAACTCTCCCGCAGTTTCGGTGAGGAACATGTTATGCTGTTCCACGCCCGGTTTGCGATGGGAGACCGGTTAGGGATTGAGCATACGGTGCTGGAGACGTTTGGCAAGGACAGTATTCCTGAAATCCGGCGCGGAAAAATCCTTGTCGCCACGCAGGTAGTGGAGCAATCGCTTGATCTTGATTTTGATATCATGATCACGGATTTAGCTCCGATGGATCTGATCATCCAGCGTGCAGGCCGGCTGCACCGGCATAAACGCGAAGGCCGGGGCACACCCCTCCTTATTGTTCTGACACCCCCCTTGACGGATCCGCTGACGGCTGAATGGTATTCTGCCGCGTTTCCCAAAGGTGCCTATGTGTATCCCCATCACGGGCAGCTCTGGCTTACTGCCCAACTTCTTGCCGACCGGAAAAAGATTACGATGCCGGATGATGCACGCCTGCTCATCGAAGGAGTATTTGGCGAGGAGGAGCAGGGAAAAATCCCGGACGCGCTCATGCAGGCTGAACTTCAATCTGATGGCACGGATATGGGCGGTCGTTCCCAGGCGAACCTGAATGAACTCAAACTGGACGAAGGATACCGTAGTACACCGATGCAGTGGATGGACGATGCCCGAACACCGACACGGCTTGGCGAGCCCCGGGTAACGGTACTCCTTCTCAAGTGGGATGGATCTTGTCTATCGTTCTGGTCATCTCCATCCGAGTTTGCCCGTGAGATGAGCCAGGTCAGCATTTCTGAACATAAAATTTCAAAGGAGTCTGAGTACGGTGGGACGCTGGTGGCCGCTCTTGAAAAATTCAAACAGGCCCTGCCGGATAAATGTCGGTGGCAGGTTCTTGTACCGCTGACCCAGAACAGCGGTGAATGGTCCGGTAGTGCTCTTAATGCGAACGGTAACCGGGTTATCGTCCGTTATGATCCGAAAACAGGACTTGTGGTGAACAAATCATAATGGTTAAGGTGTTGAAAGATGAGGCTTGGATATGGGAAGAATTATTCAAAGTATTCATATTTTCCAGATAGTTGGATTTGTCAAAAAACCGGGAGAATTTCGCTGATATTGGAACAGGAAGGCTGGCATGTACAATCTTCTGCATGAACAATGGATTCCTATAAAACGGGAAAATGGTGAAAAGCCGGAGTATATTTCTCCGTCACAGATCACGGACGGACCGGCAACCAACCCGATTATTGCGCTGGCTGCACCGCGCCCGGATTTTAACGGAGCCCTGATCCAGTTCCTGATCGGCCTAGTGCAGACGGCCTGCCCTCCCGCAGATGAATCAGAGTGGCGGAAAAAAATCAGAAGTCCCCCTTCACCTGATGAATTGAAAGTAGCTTTCGAGCGATACGCGGACGCATTTAATCTGGATGGTGACGGGCCGAGATTCATGCAGGATCTCGACCTGACAGAAACAGATGGCGAACAGAATAAAATAGATCACCTCCTCATGGAGATGCCAGGAGATCAGACTCTTGATAAAAATGCGGATCATTTCCTGAAACGGGACACAGTCAGGAACATTTGTCAGTCCTGTTGTGCCATGGCATTGTTTACCTTGCAGACCAACGCACCAGCTGGTGGCCGGGGACATCGGACATCTTTGAGAGGGGGCGGTCCCCTCACCACACTTGTTATTGGGAGGACCCTTTGGGAGACGGTCTGGCTGAATGTAATAAGCCGGGAATCATTCGACCATTACGGAAATACCACAAAAAATGACGGGGCAGATAGGTTTCCTTGGTTGGGGCACACCCGCACGAGTACGAAGAACGAGATCACGACCTCCCAGCATGTGCATCCCGTTCAGATGTTCTGGGGAATGCCAAGAAGAATACGGCTCATATTCAGTGCTCACCCTGTAGCAATCCAATGTGATCTCTGCGGATGCTCAGTACATGACCCTACTTCCGGGTATTTTGACAAAAGTTACGGTATTAATTACAAAGATGGCTGGCACCATGTCCTTTCACCCTATTCCACCGATCTCAAAACCGGCGAATCCCTTCCCCGCCATGCCCAGCCCGGTGGTATTTCATACAGGAACTGGCTGGGCCTTATCCAGAACAGTTCTGAAAAAAATTTTAAAAGTGAGCCAGCAGTTGTTGTGCATCTATTCAGGGAGGAAAGGGGACCGGACCTATCGGAGATCACTGACGTTCCGTTCCGGCTCTGGGCTTTCGGTTATGATATGGATAACATGAAGGCACGAGGCTGGTATGAAGGAACAATGCCTTTGATTCATGTTGACAAAGAGATCCGTTCCGAATATGAAACCGGGGTGAGCCAGATGATAAAAACCGCGAATCTGATCGCATTTAATATGCGGTCGTCCATTAAAAAGGCGCTCTTCGCACCGAAAGCAGAAGTATCCGGTGATCTTTCTGTCATTGATTCAGAGTTCTGGCAGAATACTGAACCGGATTTTTACCGGATTTTGAGGGAATTACATGAAAATCTCAAAAACAAGCACTCCCTTAATGATCTGAAATTACAATGGCTTTCTATTCTTGCACGAGAAGGCGAGGTGATTTTTGATCGGTACTCGCAATCGAACCTGATCTCTGTTGCTGATCCGAAACGAATTGCTCTTGCACGCCACGACTTCAAGAACTTCTCTTCACCCTACAACAAAAAAATCATTGAATTACTTGATTTGCAAAAACCGGAAAAATCTGCAAAAATCAAGGACAAAAAACGCAAAATCCCGGAGCACGTGATATCGTGAGGTAATGGAACATGGAACAAAAAACGTATCTTACATTTTCCCAGCCGGAAGTGCGGACTGCACTTCTATCCTGGTGGAAGGAACTGGACATTGCAAGGGGGGACCGGGCAGCACTCAGGCAATGCCACAACCCGCTTGAAGTTGCATTTACACCGGCATTTCACCGGTTAAAAATGCGGCTTGAACCGTTTGGCTCTATAAGCCCAGACCAGATGGACAGGCTAGCCATCGTGGCCGGTGTGCTTTCGCATGTGAAGGAGAATAAACCCGAGGATCGTGAGCGAAATCTCCAGCGATCATTTGCCGTCCAGATGGCGAGCCCCCTCTCAAAAGGAGGCCCGGGAAAAAAGGCCTGCGTGAGCGGTATGAGATTCCGACAGCTGCTGAAGATTGAAGATCCCGACAAATTATACGCAACCATGATCCGTCTTGTCCGTCTTCTCGGAGGTTCTGTTGATATGGTCAGTCTCGCAGCCGGTATCTACTGGTGGAACGAACGTACGAAAAAAGAGTGGGCGTATGCCTATTATGAACATGCACCGAGTGAAGAGAAACAAGGAGTCTGAAGAACATGGCTGAATTTATCCAGTTACATATGCTAGTATCGTATCCCCCGTCGAACCTGAACCGTGACGATCTCGGCAGGCCGAAAACGGCCGTAATGGGCGGAACCCAGCGCCTCCGCATTTCATCGCAGAGCCTGAAACGGGCGTGGAGGACATCCGATATTTTCACCGAACATCTCAAGGATCACATGGGCACACGTACCAAGGAAATGGGAGTGAAAGTGAAAGATGCACTTATTACAGGATTGCCCCTTAAAGAACTGTTTAATAACAAAACCATCAATGATCCAAAAAAATTATCCGGTATTTCTGAAGATAATGCAAAGTTATGGGCAGGGATGATCGCATCAGTATTCGTCGATAAACCTCCGAAAGAATCTAGCAAAAAAGCCAAAACGGGCAAAGTGAAAAATGCAGATAGTGAAACCAAAGATACCGATGAGGGAAAAACGAACGTTGACAAAGAAACTCTTAAAGGCGAACAACTGGTTTTTTATTCGAATGAGGAAATCGCTGCGATCCAAGCATTGATCACGACGCTTATCAAAGACCCCCGTAAGCCAACAGTTGAAGAACTCTCCAGTCTTTTAAAAGAAGAACTTACGTCCGTAGATGTGGCAATGTTTGGTCGAATGCTTGCTAATGCACCAAGCCGTTTTAATGTCGAAGCCGCAGTCCAGGTTGCCCACGCTGTAACCGTACATGAAGTCGCTGTTGAGGACGATTATTTCACAGCGGTTGATGATCTCAACAAAGAAGAGGATGATGCCGGTGCAGCACATCTTGGAGAGACGGAATTTGCGTCCGGCTTGTTCTATGAGTATGTCTGTATCAACAAGACGCTTCTTGAAACGAACCTTGGAAATACTGAAAAGGGGAAAACCCTTGCAAATACCGCTATACAGGCACTTGTTGAATCTGCTGTAAAGATTGCACCATCAGGTAAACAGAATTCTTTCGCTTCACGGGCATATGCATCGTATTTACTCGTGGAGAAAGGTACCCAGCAACCCAGATCACTTTCTGTTGCATATCTTACTGCAATACGGGACTCTAAAGACCTCCTCGGCTCAGCGATTTCCTGTCTAAAAGAAATCCGTGAAAAAATGAATAAAGTCTATGGACCATGTTCTCGTGATGTGAAGGAGATGAATGCTCACACAGTACCGGAGAAGGAGATCATTACGCTGGAACAGATTCTTACCTTCGTGGCCGGTTGATCTCCATGCATGAGTATCTTCTGTTTCGCCTTTACGGTTCAATGGCTTCATGGGGCGACATTGCAGTAGGAGAGTTCCGCCCGACATTCGACCACCCGTCAAAATCTGCGGTCATGGGGCTCATCGCCGCAGCCATGGGAATCCGGCGCGATGAGGAAGAGCGGCAACGAGAACTTGCAGCCGGGTACCTGATGGCAATCAGAATCGACTGCCCGGGTATCCTGCTGAGGGATTATCATACTGCGCAGGTTCCCCCGACCGGCAAAGGAAAGAGGAAATATCATTTTCTTACGAGAAAAGACGAACTCGCGGTGCCGAAGGATGAACTCAATACTATCCTTTCATCGCGGGATTACCGGTGCGACGCAGTTTTTACAATCTGTCTGTGGGGCCGTACTGCATCTCCGCCCTATCCTGTTGAAACGATAAGAACACACCTCGCTAACCCGGAGTTTGTACTCTATCTCGGGAGAAAATCCTGTCCGCTCTCCCTTCCGGTTCACGCCCAGATCGCACAGGCAGAAAACCTGGCAGAAGCACTGAAGTCCGTTCAGTTCCCGGATCATCCCTTTATTTCACGACTTATCTCCCAAAACAATTTTCGGGTTTTCTGGGAAGGTGATGAACAATCCGGATTTGAGGAAGAACACACCGTAACACGTCGCGATGATCCCTCCAGCCGGAGACGCTGGCAGTTTGCTGATCGTGAAGAACATTATGCAATGATAAAAACACCCGGAGGGGTCTAACGATGCTGATCAGCAGGGTACGGCTGCGACCGGATGCAGCGGGAAAAAAAGAATTCTGGGAGCATGTTGATAGCGCCTACCACATGCATTCTCTGGTCTGGGATCTATTCACTGATGGACCGGAACGAAAGCGGGATTTTATTTACCGGCAGGAAGCGGTGCATGGCCTTCCCGCATTCTTCTGTATCTCGGACCGGGTCCCAAATGATCGGAAAGGGATCTGGATCGTAGAGTCTAAACCGTATGCTCCCGTTGTGAAAAAAGATCAGATCTTTTCGTTTGTCCTGCGGGCAAATCCCATCCGGGCAAAGCGTGACGATGAACACAAACAACACCGGCATGATGTTGTCATGGAGGCAAAGACCAATCTCAAGGAAAAACAGGAAGTGTTACCACGGGAAGCCGATATCGTGCAGGAGGCAGGTTTTGTCTGGCTGGCACAGAAAGGGGAAGCCAATGGTTTTTCCATTCGGGGCGAAGATATCAGGGCTGATGGGTACCTCCAGCACCGGTTCAAAAAAGCCAAGGGAAATCATGAGATCAGATTCAGTACCATTGATTTTACCGGGCTTCTCACGGTTACCGATCCTGATGCATTTATCCGGGCGCTCTTTGCCGGTATCGGGCCTGCAAAGGGATTTGGTTGCGGGATGATGATGATCAAACGGCCATAAATCCGGAAATCCATGCTTCCCCCGTTAAAGCCTATTGCAATTAAAGAAAGGATCTCCCTTGTTTTTCTTGAACGGGGAGAACTTGACGTACTAGATGGAGCATTCGTCCTCGTTGACAAAAACGGAGTTCGTACCCAGATCCCGATCGGAAGTGTTGCCTGTCTTATGCTGGAACCCGGCATCAGGGTTTCTCATGCAGCGGTGGTACTCGCAGCACGTGTCGGTTGTCTGCTGGTCTGGATTGGTGAAGCGGGTGTCCGGTTGTATGCAGGGGGGCAACCCGGCGGAGCCCGGGCAGATCGTCTCCTCTTCCAGGCCAAACTTGCACTTGATGAGATGGCACGGTTGAAAGTCGTTCGAAAGATGTACGAGTTCCGGTTCAGGCAACCGGTTCCGACGCACTATTCCGTGGAACAGTTGCGGGGTGTCGAAGGTTCCCGGGTCAAGGAACTGTATGTCCAGCTCTCGCAAAAGTACGGCGTGAAATGGTCGGGCCGTTCCTATGATCATACCCGGTGGGGCAGCGGCGATATCCCCAACCGATGCCTGAGTTCAGCAACGGCTTGCCTTTACGGAATAAGCGAAGCCGCGATCCTTGCCGCAGGATATGCACCGGCAATCGGGTTCATTCATTCCGGTAAACCGCAAGCATTTGTGTACGATATTGCAGATTTGTTCAAATTTGATACGGTTGTTCCCGTGGCATTCCGCATCGCGGCACAAAACCCGGTTGATCCTGAACGGGCTGTGAGGCTGGCCTGCCGTGATCAGTTCCGCGAAACACGGTTGCTGAAAACGATTATTCCCACCATTGAAGAGGTTCTTGCTGCGGGGGGTCTGCCAGTTCCTGAAACGCCGGATGATTGTCTGCCTCCTGCAATTCCTGAAGAGAAGGGGTTAGGCGATGCTGGTCATCGTACTTGAGAATGCCCCACCCCGTTTGCGGGGAAGGTTATCGGTCTGGCTTCTTGAAGTCCAAGCGGGGGTCTATATTGGTGATTTCTCTGTAAAAGTACGTGAAATGATTTGGGATCAGATCGCTGAAGGAATCGAAGAAGGGACTGCAATTATGGCGTGGGGAACAAATAACGAGTCCGGCTTCGATTTTGTTACGGCTGGTACCAACCGGAGAATACCGGTGGATTTTGATGGGGTTCCTTTAATCTCGTTCTTACCCCCTGTCCCAAATCAAAAGACGAGAACTTAATTAACGATGAACGGTGATTGGATTGTTGGGAGAGTGGAAAAATCTCCTGAAGTCGAGAACATGGATCACTTTTGTATTAGAGAAATTCTCCCAGTAAAAAATATAAATCCTGTAAATACTCGGAAGTAAATTTCCTAGTTTTGATATATGAATTGAAGAGAGTTCCCCACATGCGTGGGGATGAACCGAAAAGGTTTCCCGGGCCCCAACCCCGGAAAAGGAGTTCCCCACATGCGTGGGGATGAACCGAACCAATCCGGATTACGAGTCAATCCGGTGATGAGTTCCCCACATGCGTGGGGATGAACCGTATCAGATTTGTGGAAAAACGATCCCGCAAATGAGTTCCCCACATGCGTGGGGATGAACCGATGATAGAATACATAAAAAATCACCCGAATGAGAGTTCCCCACATGCGTGGGGATGAACCGACAGCAACAGTTGAACCAACGTGCATATCACTGAGTTCCCCACATGCGTGGGGATGAACCGGGCGTATCTAGCCGGTATCTCCGTCAGGAATTGAGTTCCCCACATGCGTGGGGATGAACCGGACCAACCATTGTTGTTACAGCAGATGGAACCGAGTTCCCCACATGCGTGGGGATGAACCGGAAATTGCTGTGTTATATCATATTGATCCGAAGAGTTCCCCACATGCGTGGGGATGAACCGAACTCGGGATTCATGAGAACGCGTATAGAGCAGAGTTCCCCACATGCGTGGGGATGAACCGAAAATTCCTTTTGAAAAATCTTCATTCTTCATGAGTTCCCCACATGCGTGGGGATGAACCGGCAGAATCCTAAATATTCGTGCCATGCTAGAGGAGTTCCCCACATGCGTGGGGATGAACCGTATTGAAACCAACAATTGATATATGACATGGAGAGTTCCCCACATGCGTGGGGATGAACCGTAACAATTGTAGAAAACGGGAGTCCTGTAACAGAGTTCCCCACATGCGTGGGGATGAACCGATATTTTGTCCAATATGGAAAAGGCACGCGATGAGTTCCCCACATGCGTGGGGATGAACCGGATATCTTCGACCTCGACGGCGGATTCGTATTGAGTTCCCCACATGCGTGGGGATGAACCGTTCTATGCGCCTCATCTGCGGTTCCGTTGTTCGAGTTCCCCACATGCGTGGGGATGAACCGGACGACGGTTGGGATCTTCTTTGAGAGTTCGAGAGTTCCCCACATGCGTGGGGATGAACCGGTAGTCATCGAATCGGGAACACCACTCCCCCTGAGTTCCCCACATGCGTGGGGATGAACCGTTTATCTAGTGGTGCCGCGTAACAGTGAATTAGAGTTCCCCACATGCGTGGGGATGAACCTTCGGGTTGAAACCCCGCACTGCGCGGTATCGCGAGTTCCCCACATGCGTGGGGATGAACCAAGATGAATTCATGTTCATGCCTCTAAACTCACGAGTTCCCCACATGCGTGGGGATGAACCGAATATATACTCATAAACTAAACAGTGGTTTGCGAGTTCCCCACATGCGTGGGGATGAACCGGGTGATGTCCCATCTCAAAAATTGCGAGCAAGGAGTTCCCCACATGCGTGGGGATGAACCGGGCAAGTTTATTTAAGTTAGTATCAGAATTCAGAGTTCCCCACATGCGTGGGGATGAACCGGCCCAGAAAGAGGCTAAAATCTCCGTTATTAAGAGTTCCCCACATGCGTGGGGATGAACCGGCGGAAACCGTGAAACTCCCACGGTTCGCGCAGAGTTCCCCACATGCGTGGGGATGAACCGGCGGGGCAACATGGAAAAACACCTGGGCGAGCGAGTTCCCCACATGCGTGGGGATGAACCGGTTTGCGCCGCATTTGGGGCAGAACTCCGCGTGAGTTCCCCACATGCGTGGGGATGAACCGTTACCTCACCACAACCCGAGCGGCACTGTCGTGAGTTCCCCACATGCGTGGGGATGAACCGTTACCTCACCACAACCCGAGCGGCACTGTCGTGAGTTCCCCACATGCGTGGGGATGAACCGGTAACGCTCTATGAATCAGATGAGGCGACCGTGAGTTCCCCACATGCGTGGGGATGAACCGACCCTATGGTGTGTCTCTCTACTGTATTGTTGGAGTTCCCCACATGCGTGGGGATGAACCGGTTACGCCTCAAATCCCATCCAAATACACGTCGAGTTCCCCACATGCGTGGGGATGAACCGTTGCGGGCGAGGTTGTTGAGGACGAGCTGGAGGAGTTCCCCACATGCGTGGGGATGAACCGCAGCATCCGGGGGTCAGGGTGCCGGTGACACGGAGTTCCCCACATGCGTGGGGATGAACCGGAGGAATGAGCCCTCATGACCCCGAGGGAGTTGAGTTCCCCACATGCGTGGGGATGAACCGCCACGCCGTAACCCTTCACCCTTCAAGGTCCTGAGTTCCCCACATGCGTGGGGATGAACCGGTACCCCGGTGATAGGACTATGACCGCGGCATGAGTTCCCCACATGCGTGGGGATGAACCGGTCCTCAAAACCACCCCCAAGGTCAACCAGGTGAGTTCCCCACATGCGTGGGGATGAACCGGTACCGGGACAGGGCGATGCGGAGCGCCACGGCGAGTTCCCCACATGCGTGGGGATGAACCGTGGAAAATGGTAAACAGAAAAATCATTGGACTGAGTTCCCCACATGCGTGGGGATGAACCGGCCCGTTATGCGAAGGTTCTCCGGTATATCCTGAGTTCCCCACATGCGTGGGGATGAACCGGTAGACAAGCAGTTTGTGCAGGGTTTGAGGTAGAGTTCCCCACATGCGTGGGGATGAACCGTTGCAGGCGAGGTAAGCGGGTTATATCCCACGGAGTTCCCCACATGCGTGGGGATGAACCGTAACTGACATCACAAACAATGCTCATTTTAATGAGTTCCCCACATGCGTGGGGATGAACCGTCGGGGCGGTGGTCTACTTCTGCCGCGATCAGGAGTTCCCCACATGCGTGGGGATGAACCGAGCACCCATAATAATCTCGCTGCACACGGTCTGAGTTCCCCACATGCGTGGGGATGAACCGATCTAACACCGGTGGACTCCTGCCAATCCTGAGAGTTCCCCACATGCGTGGGGATGAACCGTAAACGAAGTCCGAACACAATTTTAAAGGAGGGAGTTCCCCACATGCGTGGGGATGAACCGTCATCCTGGGCACGCTGGTTGGCGCGGGAACGGAGTTCCCCACATGCGTGGGGATGAACCGGTGGCGCTTTCATCCAGGAACGCCGGCAACGTGAGTTCCCCACATGCGTGGGGATGAACCGATCGAGCTGCTCGTCCTCAAGGATGCAATCAAGAGTTCCCCACATGCGTGGGGATGAATCGGAACCGGTCAAAAAAGAGCAATTGCCCGAGGAGTGTTTCCTACATAATACAGGTGTCTTTTAACTCCAATTAAAATCTGTCCTTGAGGATTTTCCTTAAGGACTCTTTATCGGTCCAAAGATTGACATAACCAAGAGTCAAAAGTTGTCCGGAACCCGGGGCTGAGGATCCGGAAAACCGGGACCGGCCGGATCGGATCGTTGATGGAAAGTTAATGAAATGATCAAACAAAATTTTCATGCGCGCAAGAATTTTAAAATCCTCCTAATTAGGAGTGTTTCTTCAAAAATGTTCGAACACGCCCTGATGATTTCCAAAAAAGAATGGGTCACGAGCTGAAGATTCCGTAAAATGTGTCGCTCCGCAGCAGAAGATTTAAAAAAAATGCTCGGGTCCAGGGATGAGGATTCCGGAAAAACAAGCCGGGCGTTCCTCCCAGAAGCCGGCGGTATTTAAAAAAAAAAAGTTCAGATGTACCGCGCCTTTAAGGAAAGCTTGCGCGGAGTATACAGCGGGCGGAAGGGCTTGCCTGCGGTCTCGTTCTTTATGGTGGCGGCAAGGGCGTCTGTGGTCATCTGTTCCTTGAAGGGCTTGTTGGGCTCGGATTTCCTGCGGATGGTAACGGTGAGCTTCTTGCTTGCCATCTCTTCATCACCGATAACAATCACGTAAGGTACCCAGTCCATACCGGCTTCCCGGACTTTCTTGCCCACGCTCTCGTCACGTTCATCAAGATCGCACCGGA
>Ga0326728_10009384_pt1 | contig 23594 bp, 26 predicted proteins | sample MB3enrmetagenome_FD_207602 | JGI IMG/M metagenome (GOLD analysis project Ga0326728, IMG submission 207602) | Lab enriched peat soil microbial communities from McLean, Ithaca, NY, United States - MB31MN | ecosystem: Environmental > Terrestrial > Soil > Wetlands > Peat | place: USA: New York... | reverse complement strand
CTGAGTAGTGGATGTTGCTGCCGTTGTCGTTGACATTATGAACTCCTCAAAAGGATAGATTCACAGCCCTGGTTTGATCAGGCGCAAATAGGATGAGCAATAGTGATACCAACCGCGACTTTTTTTATAATTGCAGTTAATACGGTAGGTTAGCCTTTATGTGTTTTCAGTGCGCCAATGAAACTCGGGAAATTTTTTCTCCCGGACCGTGCATATTTTTCCCGATAACTTATGAGTAAGCCTGTTTGACCGGGACTGGTTCGGCTAATCCTTCGCGTGACCGCCAAGCAGTACCTCATGTCCGCATCGGATACCTTGAAATCATGAAAAGCCCGCCGAGGTACGGAGTGTCCACCGAGTGTCCACCCCCCTTTCCCTGTGGGAGAGCGTCGGGGTGAGGGTATCAGCAAAGAGCTTTTTGTAGGAGCATGACTACCGGCGGATGTCAAAAGCTTGACCAGTCGGTCCTTCGGCTACACGCCGGGCAGCAGTGCGAAGAAACTCTTCTGCCCAGGCTGAGGAGCGCCAAAATCCTGTTCCGGAAGCGCTCGACGCGCGCGCAAATCCATGCAATGTTGGACGCTGATTATTCTGGCATGCTCATTGCTCACTCGGATTTCGAACCACCCAATAGGGGATAAGGGCGGATGAACTTCTGTCGTTCATTACAGGAAGGATCTTGAAGAATGCCTCCAGAGGAAGAAAACAAGGAAGTCCAGGAAAAACCAAAATCAAATAAGCTCCTGATCATCATTGCCCTTGTAGTAGTGCTGCTGGGCGCAGGAGGAGCAGGCGCATACTTCAAGTTTTTAAAACCCCCCGGTGAGAAGGCAGAGAACGAAAAAAAGCAGGAGGTGAGCGCCATCTATGAGATGGACACCTACATGGTCAACCTGGCTGACCCGGGAGGAAAACGTTTCCTTAAAGCCACAATGAAGCTCAAAGTGAGTTCGGCCGATACGTCGGAAGAATGCAAGTCGCGCAATTTCGAGCTGAGAGACCTTGTCTTGACGCTGCTTGCCGGCAAAGAATCCGAGGAGGTCGCCAGCGCAGACGACAAACTGGCTTTGAAAAAACAGGTAATCGAAGCCGTTAACCGCGTCCTTCAAAAGGGGAAGGTCCTGGATGTCTATTTCACGGATTTTCTGGTTCAATGAAGGCGGTCAGTACACACTATGGAAAAGATACTTTCCCAGGATGAAGTCGATGCGCTGCTGAAGGGACTATCCGACGGCGAAATCGAAACCACAAGCGAAAGCGCACCGGCACAGGAAAACGTCCGTCTGTTCGATCTGGCAAATCAGGACAGGATCGTACGCGGGCGAATGCCTACCCTGGACATAATTAACGACAGATTTGCCAAGATTCACCGCATTTCGCTTTCCGGTTCCCTTCGCAGAATGATCGACATAAACGTTTGCCAGGCAGAGATGATAAAGTTCGGCGAGTTCATCCGGACACTGCCTGTCCCGACGAGCCTTCATATTCTGAAAATAGAACCGCTCAGGGGACACGTCCTGTTCATGATCGAAAGCCGCCTCATCTTTAACCTGGTCGACTGCTTTTTTGGGGGTACCGGCAAGGGCAGCTACAAGATAGAAGGCCGAGATTTTACTTCGATTGAATACCGCGTGATAAATAAAGTTGTAAAACAGGTCCTTCAGGACCTCGAGCAAGCTTGGCAGCCGATTACATCCGTTTCGTTCGGTTTCGTCAGGTCTGAGGTAAACCCCCAGTTCGCAACTATTATCCCCCCGACTGACGTAGTGATAGTAGTCAAGTTCGAACTCGAGATGGACCGCATGATGGGAAGAATGGCCCTGGTGCTCCCCTACTCCACTATAGAACCGATCAGGTCGAAGCTCTACGCGAGTTTCCAAAGCGACCAACTCGAGGTCGACGCGGAGTGGATCGAGCGTCTGAAAAAACTCATTCGCGAAGTACCGGTGGAGATTTCCGCTGAACTCGGCACTACTACGTTAAAAGGCTCTGAATTGATGAACATGGAAATCGGCGACGTCATAGTACTCAATCATGATGCCGGCAGGCCGATTCTTGTGAAGGTTGAAGGAATTGGGAAATTAAGGGCGACTCCTGGAATCTACCGTGGAAATATGGCCTTCCAGGTGCACAGCGACATAAGCTGCGACGAGTAGCGGTTGGCGGGGCAGGACAAAAGTAAAAAGGCAAAGGTGAAGTGAAAGCGCTTTTCTATTCACCATCCACCATTCACCGATTTGCTTTTTGTATTGTCGGAAATCAGAACGTGAAGGTGAAATAAAATGGAAAATGAACAAGCTCAATTCCCGAAACTGGAAAAGGGTCATGGACAAAAGAGCATAAAGGACCTGGACTTCCTGCTGGACATACCCCTTGAAATATCAGTTGAGCTCGGCCGCACCAGGATACTTGTCAACGACCTGCTCCAGCTCGGCCAGGGATCTGTCATCGAACTGACCAAACTAGCGGGCGAGCCCCTGGAGATTCTGATAAACCAGAAACTCATAGCACGTGGGGAGGCGGTTGTGGTCAATGAAAAATTCGGGGTCAGAATTACTGACATAATCAGCCCGACGGAACGTGTAAAACAATTGGGATGATGCGAAGCACGAGGTGCATCTCAAATGCAGAAATAAAAGGAAAAATTAAAACCTGTTCCGGTTTTTTGCCGTACGCCTTTGCCTTTTTAGTTCTCAGGTGCACGCTATCATGCTGTAGAAAGCTCATCCGATGGAATCAGGATTACTGTTATTGAAGACTGCGGGCGCCCTGGTGCTGGTCCTGGGATTTTTTTTCGCCTTTATCTATTTTCTCAGGCGATGGGGGAACCTTGGGAAACGACCCTCTTCCCAGTCCATGATGGAAGTTTTGTCCAAACAGTCATTCGGACCTCGCCATCATCTTATCCTGATCAAAGTTACCGGTGAGCGCAATGTCCTGGTCGGCATTTCGCCCCAGAACATGAGTCTTGTGTCCGTACCCCCGTCGCCGCACGGCAGCATCGGTGACCAATGAACATTGAGCGAAAAACCCTCGGCATTACGAAAGTACGAAGGAGAGGAGCGTAGCGAGGTGCAAAGAACATCGATTTGCCTGATCATTCTTCTTCTTATTTTCATTTTTCACCCGCTCCATTCATTTGCTGCCGGGATCAACCTTCCAGCCGTCAATCTGAACCTGGATGACGCCAAAGGGCCTCAACAGATTTCAGGCGTGCTTCAAATCATTTTCCTTTTGACAGTTCTATCTCTTGCGCCTGCGGCTCTCATTTTAATGACCAGCTTCGCCCGTTTCGCAATCGTATTGTCTTTCCTTAGAAGTGCGCTCGGTACGCAGCAGTCGCCTCCCAACCAGGTCATAATCGGCCTGGCGCTGTTCCTGACATTTTTCATAATGCAGCCGGTTTGGCAGAGAATACACCAGGAAGCAATAGTGCCGTATGAACAGCGCGAGATTTCAGGCGAACAATTAGTGAGCCGTGGTTTAACGCCTCTTAAGGAATTCATGCTCAAGCACACCAATAAGCATGACCTAGCCCTCTTTGTTTCCATGGCGCAGAAAGAAAAACCGCAGAATGCCGAGTCTCTTTCCATCTCGACCGTGATTCCCGCTTTCGTGATAAGCGAGCTGAAAACAGCCTTCCAGATAGGTTTTATGCTCTATATCCCGTTCATAATACTGGACATGGTCGTAGCAAGCATTCTTCTTTCGATGGGCATGATGATGCTGCCGCCGGTGATGATCTCTCTCCCATTTAAACTCATGCTTTTCATCCTGGTGGATGGCTGGAACCTGTTGATAGGATCGCTCGTAAAGAGCTTTCAATGAGAAACGGGAGGACGGAAAACATGGGACGGAGGAAAGAAGACGGAACTAAAAGGGCAAAATTCGTTGCTTTTTACTTCTGACTTCTCACGTTGATGGGGGGACTAATAAGGAAGCGGGAAGCCAGGGGGTAAGACTTCCCGCTTTCCCTACGAATCGCGTCTTCGCAAGGAGGGATTTATGAGCTATGAGTTCATAATCGGATTCGGCAGGCAGGCCATAGAGACAATGCTGCTCGTGAGTCTTCCCGTACTTGGCCTCAGCATGCTTATCGGACTGACTATAAGCGTGTTCCAGTCCGTTACCCAAATTCAGGAAATGACGATAACTTTCGTACCTAAAGTCTTCGTAACCTTTCTGGCGCTATTGATTTTCGGTTCCTGGATGCTGGGGAAGCTCACCGGTTTCCTGCGTGAAGTTATCCTGAATATTCCGAACCTTGTGGGATGAGCTAAAAAGGAAAAAGGGGAGTTCTTATTGTTGCCTTTTTTAATCTTGGCTTTCCGAGCGGAGTGAGGTGTGTTGTCTTTTAACGTCAATATCACCGAGCTTGCCATCCTTCTATCAATCCTGCTTCGCCTGAGCGTCGTTCTTTTCATGCTGCCCATTTTCAACTCGACCGGAGTGCCGTCGGCTCTAAAACCTCTGCTCGTGATTTCCCTTTCAGTGATGCTCTTTCCGGTTATCAGGCAGAGCGTCCAGCCGATCCCGCTCGATTTGGCGTCGATGGTTTCAGTCGTTATAGGCGAGTTGATATACGGGATACTGTTTGCCCTTTCGATCCTTCTTGTAATAAGCGCTTTTCAGTTGGCAGGCGAACTTGTCGGCTTCCAGATGGGATTTGGATTTTCCCAAACCGCCGATCCATTGACAGGGACGAGGTTTACCGTCCTGTCGGTATGGACCCAACTGTTCGCGACCATGGTTTTTCTTTCCATCAACGGTCATCATATAGTTCTGAAGATTCTGGTCGACAGTTTCAAGACCATTCCGATCGGCTCGTTTGCGCTCAATTCGGGCCTCTTCACGAAAATGCTCCTACTTACCGGAATGCTCTTCACTCTGGCGATAAAGATCGCTGCTCCGGTCCTGGCCGTACTTATCCTTACCCACCTCGGCCTGGGTCTTATGTCGAAGTTTGCCCCGCAAATAAACATCCTTGCCGCGAGTTTTCCTCTGACCATCGCCATAGGCATGTTCTTCCTCAGCATCACCATAGTTTTCTGGGGTGAGTTGGGAACCGGGTCGTTCACCCGGCTTTTCACTTTTTTGGAGAACATCCCGAAATAAGGACCAGGGCAGTCGTGTACCCGCAGACAGGCCAAATCCATCGGGGCGAATTGGAACGGTTTAAGCATGGTAACGTCAAAAATCGGCTGACGGGTCAATTTTTTGTCCGTTGTGTCTGTGTGGCGGGCGCGATGAATCCCGCCGAGGCAGGATAACCCTGCGCATTTTCGGCGGCTGCGATCGAACTATGCCCGCACTACATAGTCAGGAAGAAGGCTGTTGGCGACAACGACGACACAGGAAAGAACCGAACTGCCAACCGGAAAACGGTTGACGGAGGCGCGAAAGAAGGGGCAGATCCCGAAGAGCCGAGACCTGACGGCCGTAAGTGTTCTTATCACCGGCGGGGTGGCAATCTACTTGTCCCGTAACCTCATTTTCGTCAATTTTCGTCACATCCTGGAATCCGCCTGGTCGAAAGAGTCCTTTTCGAACCCCGCCGCCTTTGCTGCCCCAGGGTTTTTCATGAACATCGTAGTCTCAATTTTCATTATGCTCGCGCCCATTGTCCTCACCATAGTCGCGACGGCAGTGATTCTGAACCTGGCGCAGATGAAAGGATTTATCTTATCCTTCGAAGCACTGCATATAAGCTTCGCAAATCTCAATCCGCTCAACGGCTTTCGTAGATTGTTTTCCTTAAGATCTTTTACCGAGCTGATCAAATCGATTTTCAAAATGGCGATAGTCGCATACGCGATTTACTCGGTGCTGTGGCCCAAGCGCACTGCTCTATCGGAAATGGCAGGGCGGGACGTAGCGGAATTCTTGAGCTTTACGGGAATGCTCTCGCTCGAGCTTTTGTTTCGAGTCGCTGGAATCATGCTCTGCCTTAGCCTGCTCGATTTTCTCTACCAGAAGTGGCAAACCAGAAAAGACCTTATGATGACCCGGCAGGAGATCAAGGAAGAGCACAAGCAAAGCGAAGGGAACCCGCAAATAAAATCCAAAATCCGCAGCGTCCAGAGGGCGCTTGCCAGGCAGCGAATGCTCTCGCGGGTACCCAAGGCGAGCGTGATCATCACCAACCCGACCCATTATGCGGTAGCCTTGCATTACGAGTCGGGAATGGAAGCGCCCACAGTGGTAGCCAAGGGCGTTGATTTTCTTGCCCACAAGATCATTGCCATAGGCAGAAAGTACAATGTTTCAATAGTGAGCAATCCTCCTTTGGCACGTGCTTTGTATAAACAGGTTAAGCTCGAGGAAACGATTCCGGTAGAACTTTACAGAGCTGTGGCAAAAATACTGGCCTACATATACCAGCAAAGACAAGAGACGCGGCGAAATAAGAATGGCTAACAACGCGGATGCAGGACAAAGTTTTTTAACTGATCGGCTGAAAGCTGTTTCGGACGGAGACGCCCTGATGGGCATCGGGATGGTAGCCATCCTCTCCATCATGCTCTTGCCCATGTCGAGTAGATTTCTTGACGTACTCCTGGTTATAAATATCTCGGTAGGCCTGCTTATCCTCCTTACCGCCATATACAGCTACAGGCCTCTGGATTTCGCGGTTTTCCCCTCTTTACTCCTGGTGACAACCCTTTTCCGCATTGCCCTCACCGTGGCGAGCACAAGGCTCGTGCTCCTGCACGGACATGAAGGAACAACGGCCGCCGGGCTGGTCATTCACGCATTCGGCAGTTTCGTTGTGGGCGGCAACTATGTGGTCGGCTTCGTGATGTTCATAATACTGGTAATCGTAAATTTCATGGTGATCACCAAAGGCACGGAGCGCATCTCGGAGGTTGCAGCCCGATTTACTTTGGACGCTATGCCCGGAAAACAGATGAGCATAGACGCCGATCTAAACACCGGGCTTATAAATGACAGGGAAGCACGCAGGCGTCGCGAGCAAATCCGCCAGGAGGCCGATTTCTACGGCACAATGGACGGCGCGAGCAAGTTTGTCCGCGGAGACGCCGTTGCAGGCATTCTCATTACCATCATCAATATTATCGGCGGCCTCGCCATAGGTGTCATTCAAAACGGGATGCCGGTATCTGAGGCCTTCCAGGTCTATACTTTGCTGACGGTTGGCGATGGACTGGTTGCTCAGGTCCCCGCACTCGTCATTTCTACCTCTGCAGGCATCCTCGTGAGCCGCGCCGCATCGGAAATGGGCATGGGCTCGGCCCTCGGCAGGCAGTTCAGCATGCATCCGAAGCCGCTCGCGATCACCGGTGCGATGCTCTATTTTCTTAGCATCCTTCCAAGCTTCCCAGCGGTGCCTCTGATTCTGGTCGGTACCTTCATGTTCGTGCTTGCGGCGCGTGTGGCCAAGAAAAATAAAGCGCAGCGGGAAAAGCTGGAGATTGAGGAAGAGAGTGGCCCAAAACCGCAGCAAGGTTCGGACCTTCCGCCACCGCTGGATATCCTTGAACTGGAACTGGGCTATGGGCTTATCCCGCTGGTCGATGAATCTCAGAACGGAGACCTGCTGCAGCGGATCAAGGCAATCCGGCAGCAACTTGCTCTAGAGTTCGGGATCCTGGTTCCGGCACTCCATGTGAGGGACAATCTTCAGTTGAAACCCGCCGAATACAGACTGCTCCTGAAAGGCAACCCGATAGGAAAGGGTGAGATCATGGTCGGACATTTTCTGGCCCTGAGCACCGGGGAAAGCACTATAGAACTAAAAGGCATTCCGACAAGGGACCCGGCATTCGACCTGCCGGCCGTATGGATCCCGGAAAATAGAAGAGAAGAAGCCGCAACGGCTGGCTACACAGTGATAGATCCTTCGACCGTAGTCGCCACCCACTTAACGGAACTGTTCAAAAAGTATGCTGACCAGATGCTGACCCGCCAGTCGGTGCAACAGCTGCTCGACAACCTTGCGCTCCAGCAGCCCAAGCTGGTCGATGAACTTGTCCCCAATGTGCTCTCACCGGGGATCCTTCAGAAGGTGCTTCAGAACCTTATCCGCGAAGGGGTCACTGTTCGAGATCTGCAAACGATCTGCGAAACTCTGGCAGATTACGGGGCGGTTAATAAAGACCCTGACATTCTTACTGAATACGTCCGTCAGGCATTGGCGCGCACCATCACCCGGCCCTATGAGAGCGAAGATCAGACATTTCCCGTCCTGTCTCTACAGCAGTCCCTGGAGGAAAAACTCACACGCGGAATCCAGAAGTCCGAGCACGGCAGTTTCCTCAGCCTTGACCCAGGATTCCTCCAGCAGTTTCTCCAGGCCACCAGTGACGAGGTCAAGCGCTCCATCAGCCTGGGATATCACCCCGTGCTGCTCTGTTCTCCCGCGATAAGGCGACATCTGAGGAAGCTGCTGGAGAGATTCCTACCGGATGTGACAGTGATCAGTCACAACGAATTGAGCAATTCACTTGAAATCCGTTCGATCGGGATAATCAGGATGGACCATGCAGGTTAAGACCTTCAAGGCCTCTACCATGGAAAAGGCGCTGGCCCTGGTCAAAAAGGAACTGGGACCGGACGCCATCATCCTGAGCAGCAGGAAGGCCCCTGCAGACTCTGGGGAGCCGGTATTCGAGGTGAGCGCCGCCCGGGATCCCCAGCATCGCCCTGAGCCGGTTAATGCGGCTGCCGAGGGAGGGCAGTCGGCGGAAATACTAAATGACATTCAGGAGATAAAGAGCTTCCTCTCGCTCCTCATATCTTCAAAGGACCATTTTGCTCAGCTCCAGTCAAACCAGCCGCTCGCAGAGCTTTACCACTCTCTTCTGATTCGAGGCCTTGACGAAAAACAGGTTTTCATACTTCTGAACAAGGCGGTATCGGATCTGAACGGTGATCCAGCCGACAAACACGGAATATTTAACGCCTTCTGCAAGCACTTATTCGCTAAAGTCAGTTGCGCCAGGCCGTTCAGGGGGATCTCCGCGTCGAACGGTCCGGCAGTTTTCACATTTCTGGGACCCACGGGGGTCGGAAAAACAACAACCCTAGCCAAACTGGCTGCTTATCTCAAGATAAAGCGCCAGATTGAGCTGGGAATCATTTCACTGGATACCTACAGGATCGGTGCAGTGGATCAGCTTCAGACTTACGCCGGCATCCTGGAAGTCCCCTTCAGCGTGGCTCAGAATAAAACTGAACTCAAAGAAGCCATCGATGATTTAAGGCACTGTGACGCTGTTCTGATTGATACCACCGGCAGAAACTATCTAAACCGTGAGCACGTGCGGCACTTACACTCATTTTTTCATGACGCCCGAAAATTCAGCCATCTTCTCGTCCTTAGCGCTGCAGCCAAGGATGAAGACCTTAAGCAGACAATTATTCGTTTTCGTGAAATTGATATCAACAGCCTCATCTTCACCAAGCTGGACGAAACGGTATTCCACGGGAGCCTTCTAAACCAGTTGCTGCGGTTCAACCACCCGATCTCCTACATGGGGACGGGGCAAAGGGTGCCGGAAGATATTGAACCGGCCACTCAGAAGCGGCTGCTTTCATTTTTGCTCCCGGCGGCCGGCAATCAGACCTCATAGGAGGGGAAAAATATGGATCAGGCGGTGGGACTCAGAAATAAAGGAAACCACGAAACCAAAACGGGCAGCGCCTTTCCCGAAGTCTTATCAGCACCGCAAAATCCGGTGAGGGTAATGTCTGTCAGCAGCGGAAAGGGTGGGGTCGGAAAGAGCAACGTCGTGATAAATCTTTCGCTGGCCCTGACTCGGATGGGACTCCGAACGCTGATAATGGACGCCGACCTGGGACTGGCCAATATCGATGTCCTCTTGGGGCTCACTCCAAAGTACAACATGAGCCATGTGTTGAGCGGGCAAAAATCGCTCGATGAAGTCCTTATCGATGGTCCGGGCGGCGTGAAGATCATGCCGTCCAGTTCAGGAGTGCAGGAACTCACCAGGCTCACCGACGATCAGAAGCTGCTCTTTCTCGAATTGCTTGACAGTATGGAAACCGACGTCGATGTCCTGCTCATAGACACCGGCGCCGGCATCTCCGATACGGTACTCTATTTTAATCTGGCGGCTCACGAAAGAATCATCGTGGTAACGCCGGAACCGACTTCACTCACCGACGCATACGCTCTGATAAAGGTGCTCTATTCCAAACACGGTGAACGATATTTTAGAATCCTGGTCAACTTGGCCACGGAGGATTCCATGGGAAAATCCATTTTCGCAAAACTCAGCAAGGTCGCAGATCACTTTCTGGACGGACTCTCGCTCGATTACCTGGGGGCCATTCCCCACGATAAATTGGTAACCAAATCGGTGCTTCAGCAAAGACCCTTACTTGAGGCTTTCCCCGAAGCACCTGCAGCCAAAGCGTTTATGCAGATAGCTGAGAATGTCTGCAGGACCTCTCCCAACGTCAATCAGGGCACGATTCAATTTTTCTGGAAACGACTCCTCAACGTCTAGATGCAACGCCGGGGGGGAGATGGAAGACGGAGGACGGAAAGACAATGGAACAGACCACCTGTACGGTTCGAAAGCGCGCATATGGTAATCAGGGGGCAGATCCATTTTCAGCTCAGAGCGACAGGGACAAGGCTGTAATGGAACACAGCGACCTCGTTAAATATATCGCTTTCAGACTCATATCGCGGTTGCCGGACCACATTGCCGTAGAAGACCTCATAAGTGCCGGGGTCCTCGGTTTGATTGACGCAATAGAAAAATACGATTCCGGCCAGGGGATTCCATTCGAGTACTACGCGAAGATCCGGATAAAAGGGGCTATGCTCGATGAGATCAGGTCTATGGACTGGGTGCCCAGGTCCCTGCGGCAGAAAAGCAACATCCTGGAGAAAGCCTGCGTGAACCTGGAACAAAGGTTAGGGCGCGATCCAACCGAAGAGGAGATCGCTCTCGAGCTGAATGTCGGCATGGATGAATTTCATAAGCTCCTGGACGAAATAAAAGGCATTTCTTTTTTGCCCGAAAATATTCACGAAGTCGTCCGTGAAAACAGGGAATCGCACATGCTTTCCTCCGGTTCCGAGGAGCTCTTCGATTCAGCCTACAGGGAAGAAATCCGTAAACATTTGGGCGAAGCTATTACCGGTCTCGCCGAAAAAGAGCAGCTCGTTCTTTCACTCTACTATTATGAAGAGCTGACCATGAAGGAAATAGGCGCAACCCTGGGGTATACGGAGTCGCGAATATCTCAGATTCACACCAAGGCGATGCTGAAACTTAAAACAAGGTTGTCGCGAAAACTCAAAGCTGACGATCTGCCCGAATTTATCCAGGGTGAACGCAGACCGCCGCAGTTCAAAAACGCTCATCCCCAGCAGGCCTTTATGATGAAATAGGCCATAGGATCAGCATGGAAGACCAGCAGAAGGGACTAAAGCGGAAAGCACTGAATGAGGACGCTCAGGCTGAGCCTGCTGAAAAAAACGAAGGGGGGTCTCCGGCCGAGAAGGATGTTTCTAATCCTCGAGTTGGGAAAAAGCCGCCGTCCAGAGGCGGCGAACCTATGTCGGGAAGTGAGCCGAACAATGCCGAGCCCGATGGCGCCCATCCTGATGATGCGCCATCGGGCCGGAAATCAACCAGGTTCAGGATGATTCTTCTGCTTTCGACAGCGGTATTCTTGTTGCTGGGTTCCGGCGGTTTTGTTATCGGCAAGTTCAAAGCCCATCTCGCCACCCCCGGGAAAGGCGTGCAAAAACTTGAACCGGTTACCAGTATCATGCGTCCGATCCCTCTCCCGGATTACCGGGAGATACTCGATTTCCTGCTTGCTTATGATGTCAGAGGTCAAAGAATGCTCACCGCTCTAAGAATGGAGGTCGGTTACCAGAGTCCGGCTCGGTATCTATACTTCAGAGAACAGAATGTGGCTTTCCGCGACACGATCTATGCTTTCATGCTCAGGCAGAACCTGTCCGGAAATTCGGTGAAATCCTGGCATTCCCTTCTGGAGAAAGACCTTCTTGATTTCCTGAGAGTGAAACTGCCTCAGGGCTTTCCGGACACAATCTGCTTGACCCAGGTGGAGGACCTGCCGCCGCAACAGTGAATAGCGAGTGGTGAAGGGCGGCTGGTGAACAAATCACTGTATTTGAGGGGGCGTTATGGAATTCATATCGAAACTCTATGAAGCCCGCATTTCTTTCGACAGCATGCTCCAGATAGGTGTCGACGTCATAATGCTCGGCCTCCTTACGGTGATTCTGATTGTTAGAAAGCCCCGAATATCGAAGAAAGATGAAGCTGTAATGAAGTCCTTTGAAAGAATCGTTGAAGAGACGGCGGAAATATCGAGGAGGTTTGAAATCAATCTGGAAAAAAGGCAGGAATTGCTCCAGCAAATAATGGCCAAGCTCGATCAGCGCATCCAGGAAGCACACAGCGTGTGCGCCAGGATAGAACAGCTCCCCCGTCCGGATGCCGACAAGCCGTCCGTGCAGCATTCATCGGGCGCGGGTCCGCGACTCCAGGGGGCCGATCAGCAGAAGGTGCTCGCACTTGCCAGAAAAGGACTGGACCCCTCTGAAATAGCCAAAAGCCTCAAAAGGCCGGTGGGAGAAGTCGAACTGATTCTTAACCTGCAGAAGATTGCTTCCTGAACTCAAGATCAGCCGGACCAGGGGCACGCAGATGCAAAAGTGTCTCTCGATCAACTCGGAACACTTTTGAACCAGCTTATCACAGATAAACGGTTCGCGCCCATCTCAAACTAACAGCGCGAAGCGCCGTTCTCCGTTCGAGGTGCGGAGCCACGCCGAGGCGGCGTCCTGGATGGCCGCCGCCCCGTTTGCTGAATCAATCTAGTACGAACGCCTGCCTGCCCCCCCGCCGCCGCCGCGCCGGTCCCTGCCGCCGCCGAAACCGCCGCCGCCGCCTGGTCTGCCTCCACCCGGACGGCCTCCGGACCCATACGATCTGCCTCCGCGGCTCTCGCGCGGCTTGGCTTCATTAACCGTCAGAGCCGACCCCCCAAGTTCCTTGCCGTTCATTTCCGCTATTGCGGTCTGCGCCTGGTCCTGGTTTGGCATCTCTACGAAACCGAAGCCCCGGGACCTGCCGGTGATATTGTCCTTAATGATCTTTGCTGTGTCGACTTCACCAAAGCTTTCGAAAGCTTCGCGCAATTCTTGGTCGGTAGTCTTTGCAGATAGGTTCCCAACGTAAATATTCATGTTGCCTCTTTTCTCCTTTGGAAAGGCAGGTGCCGGTCTCGAATCGGAAAACCCCGTCCCCTGAAGCTTCAACTCAAGCCCATGCAACTTAAATTAATTTCTCCTCGTAAACCTGGTGAGAGACGGCATACGGCCGCATCCACACTAACCAACGGCGGGATTCGCTTTCAATGAGGGACTACCCGGCCGAAACGGGACCATCAGTTCAGTTAAATCTCCTGCAGCACACCCTTCTACAAGAAAATAAGCATGCAAGTCCGCTTTTACCGGAAAAATTTTCCGTGTCCCCGGCAATCGGCACCGAGCAGCGGGCAAACACCATTTTCACAACTCCCGGCTCCTGCCTTTAATTACGGCCGGCTGCTCGCCTGGGTCTGAAGTAATGGTTCACATGGCATCTTCGTTGCATCACAAAAGGACCAAAAGGAGTGATTATATGAAGCTGGAAGCCTATTTTCCGACACTCGGGTCCCTCGAAGAGCAAAGAAAGTTAGATATCATATCAAATAATGTAGCTAATTCCAATAGCCCTGGATTCAAAAAGGACAGCGTTAATTTTAGTTCCGTTTTAGGAGACGTCTTCTTTACCAGTATGTCTCAGGGGCCGATCCGTCAGACCGGTGAAAAGCTCGACATAGCGCTTTCGGGAGATGGGTTTTTGACTGTACAAACGGACCAGGGGACGCTTTACACTCGAGCTGGAAATTTAACGATAAACAAGTCAAATCAACTGGTCACCACGGATGGTTGGCCGGTTCTCGGTAAAAACGGTCCGATCGTTGTAGCTGACGTCGGTAACTTTCGCGTCAACGACGATGGTCAGGTTTTTGACGGAGATAACAAGGTGGACCAGCTCAAGATCGCCCAGTTCCCGCCCAAAACTCTGCAAAAGTCGCAAAACGGGTATTTCCAGCCTCAGACAACAGATATCCAGCCGGGAACAGCAACGAACTGCACGGTTCGACAGGGGGCCCTCGAAAGTCCCAATTTCAATCCTGTCGAAGAAATGACCAGGGTAGTTACAGCAATGAGAAATTTCGAAAGCTATCAAAAAATGATCACAAATAACGGAAATCTGGACTCTGAGCTAATTTCTAAAACGTCCGGGTAACGGAAACGGCAATAGCAAGCCAAAGCAGAAATCGAGCGCCGGGTAATAGGTAGTTCGAGATCCGGCATACACAAGAGGAGCCCGACATGAGTATGAGAAGCCTTTGGACGGCGGCCACAGGCATGTCTGCCCAGCAGACCAACATGGACGTAATCGCCAACAACCTTGCGAACGCGAGCACTACCGGGTTTAAGAGCAGCCGGGCAAATTTCGAGGATCTGATGTATCAGACCACCGTTGCGCCAGGCGCCGAGACAAGCTCAAGCTCACAAGTCCCCGCCGGCGTGCAGATCGGTATGGGCACCAGAACTTCGTCAGTCGAAAAGATGTTCCAGCAGGGAAATTTTACCCAAACAGGCAATACTTTGGACTTGGCGATCCAGGGGAACGGTTTTTTCCAGGTGCTTCAAAGCGGAAACAACCAGCAGCTTTTCACCCGTGCAGGCAGCTTCCAGACCGATCAGAACGGCAATATCGTCGATGCCTCGGGCAACATGGTTCAGCCTCAACTCACCATACCGTCAACAGCCGTTACCATAACTATCAGCACCACCGGAATGCTCACGGCCACAGACGCAACCGGGAAAACGGTCCTGAGTCAACAGATGCACATCTACAACTTCCAGAACCCTACAGGGCTTCAAGCTGTGGGTCAAAACTATTTCATTCAGACGGAATCTTCCGGGAACGTGACAGATAACCCCCCGGGCGGAACGCAGGGGACAGGAACGATTCTTCAGGGCTATCTGGAAGCCTCCAATGTTAACGTGGTCAATGAAATGGTGAATATGATCCTCAGTCAGCGCTCATACGAAGCAAGTTCCAAGGTCATCAAATCTGCAGACGAGATGCTGCAGATGGCAAACAATGTCGTAAGGTGATGAGATGAAGATTATGCCGCTTGCGCCGCTCCTTTTACTGGGCCTGTTTTTGCCGGGAACGATAGTCTCTGTGGACTCAGCCTGGAGTGCTGCCGGTCCGATAAACGAAATTCGCATTCTTGGAAACACCTTTGTCAATCAAAAAGAAGTCTCGCTTCTCGAAATCTGCGATCCGCAAACGCTGTCCGGCGAGTGGAAATCGATTATGGGCGGCCTGGACATAGGGGAGGCTCCTCCGGTTGGCGCGGAAAAGTTCATCGATCCTGTACAGCTTCGGACCTACCTGGTCAATCTGCTTGACTCCAATGGGACCAATTCTTCTGACGTAAAACTTGATATACCCGAAAAAATCGTTGTGAGGCGTCAATCAACCAAGCTCTCACAAGATTGGATCGAAGAGATTTTCAAGAAGTTCATTTTCGAAAACTCCCCCTGGCGACAGGAGGACATAAACGTTCAAAGAGTTCGCTGCTCGGGTGTTCAGCTCATTCCGACAGGCAAAATGACCTATGATGTCAAAGCATATTCCTCCAGGGAGCGCTTCATCGGCAATGTGACAGTGGCCGTCGATTTGTACGTGGACGGAGAGAAGGTTCGCACTCTGACTGTTGCAGGCAGGGTTGAGGTCTATGCAAATGTTTATCACGCCACGCGACCTCTGAAGCAAAACGAGATGATATCTGTAGCCGACCTGGAAGTGCATAAAATGAACATCACCGAGGCTGCCGACCGTTTTGCGACCCTCCCCGATCAGGTTGAAAATCGGCGCGTGCTGCGCAATATCGGGGTGCATCAGCCGCTGGAACTGAAAGACCTCGACAAGTCGCTGGTGCTCAAGCGCGGAGACCCGGTAAAGATCGTCTACGAAGAGCCTGGGCTGTCGGTAACCGCAACGGGACAGGCCAATGCCGATGCAAGTGTCGGAGATACTCTTGCGGTAGTCAATGTATCATCGAAGAAGACGGTTTATTGCAAGGTCGTTGACTCTCATACCGTAAAGGCCGTGCATTAAAAGGCGGACAGTGCGAACGGGTGAGCGGTAAGCGCCAGGAAAAGACGGAGTAAATATGCCATATAATATAAATCTCGGCGACAAACGAAAATACGGAGCCAGATGGGCTTCCGCTTTTCACTCAACTTCAGCGGTCGTCATCCTGGTCCTGATCATTTCGGGCTGTAGCTCGATGCATTTGAAAAACGATCCCGCCGCTTCATTTACTCCTCCGAAACAGACGTCAAACTCCAAAGGGCTTCCCCTGCCGGAAGCCGGGCCGCCTCCCCAGTCCCTTGCACCGATCGGTTCTTTGTGGGCCCCCGGCAGCGGATCGCTTTTCGCCGACGTCAGGGCCTCAAAGATAGGGGACATTGTTACTATAACGGTCAGCGAGTCCTCCACGGCGTCTAAACAAGGGACGACCGCCACCGACAGGGCGCAGAACTTCCAGGGCAGCCTGACATTTGCCGGTGTGGGCACCGGAACGGGAGGAGGCGGGGTCTCCAGCCCCAAGGGCGCGTTCTCTTTTGGCCCATATACCGGTGCGTTCTCCAGGTCATTCAAGGGGGACGGCGCCACCAGCTCGACCGATACGATGACGGCATACATGACGGCGACAGTGATAGACGTTCTGCCTAACGGGAACCTTGTCATCCGGGGCTCCCGCTGGACAAAAGTATATGACTCGCTCCAACAGATCGTTCTCGAGGGTGTGGTCCGCCCTGTGGACATTAGCCGTAACAATACGGTGCTTTCACAAAACGTGTCGGAAGCAAAAATCTTCCTGGTTGGAAAAGGACCGGTGGCATCGAATCAGAAACCGGGATGGCTGGGTCAGATTTGGGACTTCATTTCACCTTTTTAGACTCAGTGGGTGCGCATGAAAAAGAAGGGCTTTTTCTCTTTCATTTCTATCGGGATCTTGTTTCTCCTGCTCTCCGCCGTTACGGTCGATGCAGCCAGGATAAAAGATTTCGCCTACTTTTTGGGCGCTCGTCCGAATTCGCTCATTGGATACGGACTTGTCGTAGGCCTTAAGCAGACCGGCGACAGCACCAATACTTTATTCACCATATATTCGCTGGCTAATTTGCTTGAAAATTTAGGCATCGGCTTCGATCCGACCCAGGCGAAAACCCTGAACGTGGCGGCCGTTATGGTAACGGCCAAGCTGCCTCCCTTTTCCCGGAGCGGGTCCAGAATAGATGTCCAGGCTTCCTCGATAGGCGACGCCAAAAGCATTGAGGGGGGCACACTTGTGATGACCCCTCTCAACGGCCCGGACGGCAAAGTCTATGCGGTTGCCCAGGGACCGATCTCGACAGGAGGCTTTTCCGCGTCCGGGGCAAGCGGAAGCAGCGTCCAGAAAAACTTTCCGACTGTTGGATTTATAAGCGGCGGCGCGACGGTCGAAAGAGAGGTCCCGATTCAGTATTCCGATCTTTCAGCGATTGACCTCGTTCTGAAGACCCCCGACTTCACAACTGCGCATAAAACAGCCGCAGCTATTAGCAGCTCTCTCCCCGAGGTCAACGCCCATGCGGTGGACGCCGGCACCATCAAGCTCGAAGTGCCGCCATCCCAGCGTGGTGAGATGGTCAGTTTAATCACAAAAGTGGAAAATCTGGAAGTGAAGCCGGATGTAATGGCAAAGGTCGTGGTTAACGAAAGGACCGGCACCATAGTCATCGGTGAACATGTTCGGATAGCCCCTGTTGCCGTGGCTCATGGAAGCCTCACTGTTCAGATAACCGAAAAACCAACCGTTTCCCAGCCGCTTCCCTTCAGCCAGGGCACTACCAAGGTTGTGCCACAGACCAGCATTCAGGTCCAGGAAGGCAAAGGGCACCTTGCAGTCGTAGGTGGGGGAGTGACCATCGGACAGGTAATTGAAGGGCTCAACGCCATAGGGGCAACGCCGCGCGACCTCATAAACATCCTTCAGTCCATAAAAGCGGCCGGAGCATTGGAAGCGGAACTCGAAATAATTTAGAGAATTCGATCCCAGTGGATTATGGAACCGGGAGGAAAGATGATAGTAAATCCACCTACACCGGCGCAGATAGCATGGGTCATCGAGAAACTGCTCGAACACCAGCGGCGTGGAGGAAGCCTTCGAGCCCTCGTTTGCAAAAGGTTTGGGCTTGAAACAAACAGGTGGGCCTATCCCATCCTCCAGGAAGCAGGCGGCGCTGAACTCTGTGAGATTTTGAATGAGGCGCGCAAGCACGGTTGGGCAAACAGGGAAAAGTAAGAGGTCAAAAGAAAGGAGTTTAAGGGGCTTTCATGGAAACCAGTGTAAAACAGGTTCTTCAGCCGGGTTCCTCCGGGGATCTCGAAATCCAGAAAAGAAAACTGAAGGACAATTGCCGGGAATTCGAATCTGTAATGACTTCCTACATGATGAAAGCCATGCGCCAGGGAGTCTCGTGGGCTGATGAGCATGACAGCGCACGGGAAATGTATGAAGATATGCTGGCCGGGCAGGTGTCCAAAGAAGTCAGCCGATCTTCGGCTATGGGAATCGGGGATATGCTCTATTCCAAACTCGAGCCGCTTCTTAAAACGCAACCGGCCCCGGCTCTTTCCGACGCCGTCACGGATCTGCCCGTAAGCGATTTGAATGGTTCTTCCGATTAATGACTAGTTGGGTTTTCGGCTCCTTCCAACGGCCGATTTCCAACCTTCCGCAAAGGAGATCAATAAGATGGAATCAGGCACTGCGACCTTTCAAACTCCTCAACACGCCGGTGCTTTGCCAGGGCCGACATGTTCTTCTCATTCGGAGTGTCTGGCGAGCGCTCGCGCCCTGCTGGAGGTTCTCCGGGAGGAAGCCCAAATTCTCAGGAGGTTTGCAGGGGCCGAGCTCCTGGCACTCGTTCCAAAAAAGGAGTATCTGGTCAGCGAACTGGAGTGGAAGCTCAAATCAGCCAGGGAAGCAGGAGCGGACTCTTTAGCGGGTTCAGATTCTCTCAGGGACCTTTTCAGCGAGATCGGTCAGTTGAACGCTTCCAACGGAGTTTTTATCAAAAAGTCTCTTTCCTATTGGCATGACCTTCTCTCCGTCCTGCTGCCCCCCAGCTACGGCCCAAGCGGAAACGTGGCCGCCGAGCGACCGCAGTCCCCTCCGAAGGGAAGGTCGTTCAGAAGAAAGGTTTGAAACATGGCCGGCGGACTTGGTCTTACGCTCGATACTGCAGAGCAGACCCTGCTGAATACGCAGACCGAATTACAGGTCTCCTCGAACAACATCTCCAATGCCAGCAATACATGGTATGCTCTAGAGGTCGCAGATCAAACTGATAATCCTGACGTCCAGACGATTTCCGGCTGGATCGGCGCCGGAGCTTCCGTTACCCAGATTACGCAGGTAAGGAACCAGTACATCGAAGGGCAGCTAATGAACGCCAACTCGGATTATTCTCAATACTCCGAACTCTATTCACAGCTTCAAGCCATCCAGTCCGCAGCTTCCGATTCCGGCAGCACGGGAATTACTGACGCCCTCGGAACTTTCTTCGATTCCTGGGATACGTTGTCACAGGACCCGTCCGACCTCAGTTCGCAGTCAGCGGTTTACTCGGCGGCGCAGAACCTGGCATCCACCATACAATCCACATACAGCAACCTGAATGAAATAGCCACAAACGATATTCCCAACGCGATTCAGGATACTGTCACCCAGGCGAATACACTGATCGACCAGATCGCCAGCCTCAATACAGAAATTGTCCAAGCCCAGGCTGAGGCAGGAGGCAAGGAGGCAAACGGCCTCATCGACCAGAGATACCAGGCGCTGGATAGCCTCTCCCAACTCATTCCCGTCAGTTTCACCACGGGGGCGAACGGCATGGTCACGGTAACGACCAATGAGACAGGCGGCCCGGCGACGATCGTTTCCGGCGGGACCGGCACTCACATCTCGACATCTTCGGCTATCACAGGAGGCCAGTTCGGAGGGCTCCTTACAGCCCAGACCGACCTCAGCGGCTATATGACCGACTTCAATACCTTCACCGCGTCGCTGGTCTCCCAAGTCAACTCTCTTTATACCGCAAACGGCGGATCGGATGTTTTCTCCGATACGACAGGCAGTGAGGCCTCCACCATCACGGCCTCCGATACTTTTCTCAGCGGCCAGTCAACTGAGGACCTGAACTCCGCCGCCACGAACATATCCAATCTTCAAAATACAGAGGTGACTTTTTCCGATGGGACAAAATCCACGCTGCAAAGTTACTTGAGCAACATTCAGGAAGATATAGGCAACGACACCCAAACCGCCGACACCAACTCCAGCTACAGCCAGGCGCTGCAAACCCAGTTGCAGGATCAGCAGCAGTCGGTTTCCGGCGTCTCGATAGATCAGGAAATGGTCAATATTATACAGTATCAGCAGATTTACGAAGCTGCGGCCAAAGTCGTCACAACGGCATCCACCCTCATGGGCACTGCTATTTCGATGGTGGGATCGGGGGCCGCCTAGTGATTGGCGATGCGGCTTTAACCTCATGAGCGCCTCAATGGCGCAATAAGCAGAGAAAAGTATGCGGATCACTCTCAACATGCAAAACGGTCAAACCCTGCTCGATTTGAATAACGATCAGCAACAAATCGACCAGATCTCGCAGTCGATCTCCTCGGGTGTACAGTTCTCCTCGCCGGCAGACGACCCCTACGGATGGGCGGAGTCGATGAACATCCAGCAGAGTTCGCGGGAATATACCACTATTCAGAGCAACATCAGTTTCGCTACCGGCTGGCAAGACGCCACAAGCTCAGCTTTGAACCAGCTTTCGGACCTGATCAGCCAGGCCCAGCAATTGGCGGTTTCAGCTGTTAGCTCAACGGGATCATCCAACGGCGCCGAGCTGGCCACCGAGGTCAACAGCATTCTGCAACAGGCGCTGACCGTGGCTAACACGCAATATAATAACCAGTACATCTTCTCAGGCACAATGACCGGTACAGCGGCTATCTCTTTCGACAGCTCGACCGGAACGACGACACCCAACGGAAATTCGGGCACAGCAGGCGAAATAAATGTCAGAACCGGTACGAACAGTGGTTCAAGCGGCAACTTAACAACGATAAACCTCACCAGCCAGGATGCTTTCTTTTATACCAGCGGAGGAAACACGACAGACGTATTTCATGAGATTTGGAACCTGGGACAGGAAATAACGGCAGGAAATACTACCGGGATATCCAACTCGGAAACCGCGCTCCAGGATGCTTTCGATCATATAAATAATGAATCGACCATAGTCGGGTCGAGCCTCTCAGAACTAAGTACTCAAAAATCTGCTATCAGTTCCATCCAGACAAATACTCAGAGTGAGCTGTCTAATCTGCAGGACACGGATGTAACCACGGCGACCACCCAACTGACGCAGGCTCAAGCAGCCTACGAGGCGGCCCTCGATGTCACCGACAAGCTCGACAGTCTCAACCTGGCTTCCATCCTCACAGGGAGCACTTCATAAAATCGTGCGCTCAGGCGCTCCTCTTTCAAGCCATCTGAAGTACCGGTTGTAATGTTCCCTCATGCCGGCAGTCGTGCGTCTGAGGGTTACGTTCATGCCGACATAGGCATAAGGATTGACGCGGAGTTGTGCAGGAAGGCGATGAAGAATACTTTTTATACTGAACAGGGATTCCCTGAAGCGTATATATCCCTCGGCCAGTTCTTCAGGGCTCATCCTGGCGGGCTTAAAGACTGGCATACAATGGTCGTAGAATTCCCAGTTGCGGTGGAGCAGCCGTCCCTCGCCCGACATTCGCTCAAAAAGCGGCGTGCCGGGATAGGGCGTTAAAATGAACGTGCTTACGGAAGGAATGCTGTTGGTTATGATGAAATCCAGGGTCTGATCGAAAATCGAGCTGTCGTGTTCGTCCATGCCGAAAATAAACGCGGCGTGCAGGAAAACCCTGGCGTCGAAACAAGCCCGAACGGCCCGTGAATAACCATCGACCGGGACGGATTTTCTGAAATTCCCGAGAGCTTTTTCATCGACGGTTTCAAAACCGCAAAACACTGCTTTGAGGCCGGAGTCTACCGCTGCCCGGAAAAGCTCCTCATCCAGTATTGCACGGACTGGAATCTGGCCTATCCACTTTATGCCCAGCGGTTGCAAGACGGAAAAAAGCTCCATCGCGAACTCTCGATTCCCGGTCAGATTGTCGTCAAGGAACGCCACATATCCGGCGCGACTGCGCCGCACCTGCTCTACTACCCGGCCTATGGGCAGACGACGCACTCTGTGGCCGTAGACCTGAGGCACGCAGCAGAACTCGCAACCGTTAGGGCAGCCCCGGCTTGCCACTACAGGATCGACGCGCGGGGCTGACGACCCTTTCTTTGCGAATCTGTAACGCACCAGGGGAACCGCCATCTCCTCGGGCTTGGAGTTGAAATAGAAACGAGCCAGCCTGTTGGCTTGGGCATCCTCCAGAATCCTTGCCCAAACCGCTTCCGCCTCTCCAACCGCTACTGCATCGGCATGTTCGGATGCTTCCTGCGGCATGACCGAGGCGTGCACCCCGCCCAGGACCACTTTGACGCCCCTCGCCCGAAACTCGTCCGCCAGTCTGTAAGCCCGGTTGGCTGTTGCCGTCATGGCTGTTATACCAACCATGTCCCAGCATCCATCCATGGGAACCGGCTCCAACTCCTCTTCGACTATCCTGACTCGATGCTCATCGCCTGTGAGCGCCTCGAGAATCAGCAAAGACATCTGGGGGACAAGAAGCCAACCAGGTGTGCCATTGAGGAATTCCGAGCGTGGTGAAATAAGCAGGATGCGCATGACGGTCTCTTTAAGGCAGGTCGAGGGACTCCAGGACCTCCCTGGCCCTTTTCATATTAGCCTTGCTGCCGCATTGCTGATACATCCGGATGGCTTCTCGGGCACACTCCCTGGCCTTTTCCGCTCTTCCTTTGAGCTTGTTCAACACGCCCAACTGGAGATAAGGCTCTCCGAGAAACCCCTTTGCCCCTGCCTTCGTCAAAATATCAACCGCCTTTTCCAGGTGAGCCTGTGCTTTGCCCGCTGCAAACGGGCGGTTGGAGATCAGGAAGCCAAGGTTCTTCAGAACCAGAGAGAAACTTTTGTCCCACGATCCTTGAAGTATCTGTACATATATACTGCCAAGAACTATTTCCGCCAGACAGAAAAATGTATTTCTCTGGCAGCGAAGGAATTCGTGAGCCGATTCCTCAATAAGCCTGACCCCAGTCCTCAAATTGCCTTGCGCAGATAAAGATGCCCCGAGAAACAGGTTCGCAAATGTTTTCATGTACTCTGTCCCGGTTTCTTCGCCGAACTTTATCACTTCACTAAGTACTTTTTCAGCGGCCTCCAGTTTATTGAGGTGGATGTA
>Ga0326728_10009383_pt1 | contig 23595 bp, 20 predicted proteins | sample MB3enrmetagenome_FD_207602 | JGI IMG/M metagenome (GOLD analysis project Ga0326728, IMG submission 207602) | Lab enriched peat soil microbial communities from McLean, Ithaca, NY, United States - MB31MN | ecosystem: Environmental > Terrestrial > Soil > Wetlands > Peat | place: USA: New York... | reverse complement strand
TGACGCTTATGATGGTAACCGGAAATGCTGCAATAATCCCTTCCTTTCCAGGGGGCTTTCTTCATTCTGTGAGAACAATGACTGCTACAATTGCACTTGAAATGGGAGAAGTTTCCCAGGGAAGTACACAGTTTCATGCTCTCTTTGCAGTCGGATCAGTACTTTTCATCATGACTCTCCTAATTAACCTGATTGCGGATTATATCAAAACACGATATAGATTTAAGGTGGAATAAGCATGAGATTTAATGCAAGAACGAGTGAAAAAATTGCTTTTGCACTACTCAGCCTTGCAGCATTGACAGTAGTCGGATTTGTGTTAATTATCCTCGGCTATATTATTTACAATGGATATAATGCAATTAGCATTGAGTTCCTTACTGAAATGCCCAGAAATATGATGACTCAAGGTGGGATCTATCCAGCAATTGTGGGCACATTACTCCTTATCATAGGGTCAATGTCTGTAGCCCTTCCAATGGGGATTATGGCTGCTATCTACCTTAAAGAATATGCAGAAAACAACCTAATCACCTGGCCTATAGAAATGGCAATCAGTAATTTAGCTGGAACTCCATCTGTGGTTTTTGGGCTTTTCGGGTTGGCACTGTTTGTTAAATACTTTGGTTTTGGCCCTTCTATACTTTCGGCATCTCTTACCCTTGCTCTTCTAATCCTCCCAGTGATTGTTCGTTCAAGCGAGGAAGCACTTCTTTCAGTTCCTAATGAGTACCGAGAATCCTCCCTTGCACTTGGGGTTAGCAAATGGCAGACCATCAGGCATGTAGTACTACCATCAGCCATCCCAGGAATGGTTACCGGTTCTATCTTGAGCATAGGACGGGTTGCAGGTGAAACAGCTCCGATCCTTTTAACAGGGGCTGCATACTTCTTGCCAAAGCTGCCTGAATCGATCTATTCCCAGTTCATGGCTCTTCCCTACCATCTCTTCGTGCTGGCCACTGCAGGAACAAACATTGCCAAAACCAGTTCCATTCAATATGGAACGGCTCTGGTTTTATTGATTATCGTGCTTATTTTAAATACTATAGCAGTTTTAATCCGCAGACATTACCGTCAAAAACTAAAAATTTGAGTGAATTTTTTTATATAAATTTTGATGTTTTTAATGATTGAAGCTTTCCAAAAAGTAACTCAGCCACAAAATAGATCTCAACCCCATATAGAAATGGAAAACCTGAATCTATGGTATAGGGAAAAACAGGCGCTCTATAATATCTACATCAGAATTTCAAAAAATAGTTAATAGCCCTTATAGGTCCTTAAGATTATAGTAAATTCACTGTCATACGTTGCTTAAACATGATGATCTAGCAGACCAAGTTAAGAAACAAACACGAAAGCCAACATTGAAACTGACTTTAACTCTAAAGCGTGAAGTCCCTTCAATACCCTTTTCCAAGGAATTTTGCCTCTCAACCCTGCACAAGTCACCCTTGGAAATCACTGCAAGAATCACGTCCGCATCATTTGCCATTCCGGATGTTATGAAGTACACTAAGATTGTAGGCATGCCTTTAGTTACTGTAATACACACAATTTTGCTGCCAAGTGTAGATTTTACTATTTTTGGTTTATCCCGTCACCTCGCCGTTGGAGCTGATTCCACTACTTCGGCGATTATAGTAAGTGAATTGGTGGCAATAGCTATTCCAGATTCATCTAAATATGTTAAATACGCTGGTATGATCGCTCTGCTTGCAGCTACCTTGCTTCTCCTTAAAGGCCTACTACACCTCTATTTTTTCGTTGATTTTCTCTCTCACACGATATAATAAGATTTCTCACAGGTATAATCTGCTGCTTGGACAATCTCCAAAAAGAGCATGCTGATTCATTAACACCAGCGAAGCATATTAGCAAATGAAAATATTAGATTTTTAATATTAATTACATATAGATTTCTTATTTATAGTTCTCTTTGTTTTATATTCATTAAATACTAATATATGGATGATACAACTTGAAATCACTTTTTATTGGCATATGAGACTCTGTTCCAAAATCTAGTGATTTTTACATTTTTTGATTGAAATCCGAATTCATAAGAGGAATTCAACCTCTATAAAAATTAATATTCGATAATTAGAAACTTCAATCTAGAAATGTAATTACAAGGGTTATAACAAATTGCAAAACGGAGTGATTTTTAATTTTACGTTCATATAGGATTTTGGTGCTGAGTCATCATATGGTATGAAAATATAGGGAATTTCGATAAACCTCTGATTTACATTGTATCAAATTGAATAAAATGGGAGTGGAAATAAATGTTAAAACAATCATCTAGTAAAATAAAAAAGGTACTATCTATCTTGCTGGCAGTCCTTTTTGTGGTATCTTTGACAGCTGTGGCAGCAAGTGCATATGGCAATGGCTATGGGCGTGGCTGGGGCGACGGTGGCTATGGGGGAGTGTATGGATTGGGAGGATATGGATGGGATGCTGGAAGCCCGTTCCCCCCTTACTACCCTTACGCAGGCCCACAAGTTATTGCTATAGATTATCGATATTATAACCAGCCCGGAATAGTTTGAGTTTATCGAAATCCTCTTTATATTATAATTCATATTTTTTATAGAGGATTCCGATTTGTTCCTAATTTTTTCTTCGCGGGAATCTTGTTCAAAGCTTTCCCGCTAATTTATGCATTTGACCTTATTTTTATCTCCTCGCTCATTATTCTTTTATTTCAAAAAAAGCTCCAGATATCCTTAAAATAATTTATTTATTTTCAATAGCTTCAACTGATAGAGATAATAAAAAAGCCGTACACAACATTTGTAGAGAAATTTGATAAATTCCTATCCATTTGAGTATCGGAGAGTTTTAAATTTCTTAATAATAATTTTTACTCATGAAAACTTTTATTGATTTTGTTCTTAAAGAAAAATACAAACTTTTTCAGTTAGTTAAAGATAAATTTACCGAAATCAACTTCTTAATTGATTGGAAATCTTTTCGTATTATTTTTGAAACGACATAATGTGTCAAAAATAGTATTATAAGTTGCAGGAAAGATATATCATCAGCTTGAGGGACTAGCTGTCGGCGAGCTCCTTGACAATTTTTTACTTTCAGAAACAAAACTGCACGAAAACATTTTATTTAGGGATCTAGGTCATAGTGTATTTGTGGGTCACGAGATATTAGCTGAACATGATACATCATATCTTTTTATATATATATTCCGATTATAGTACGAACTTTAACGAATTAGTGTCAAATGCACATAGTTCTGATACTATGTATCATAACAGCAACATTTTGGGACGAAAGATTGTAATTCCACTGATATCCAGATCTAAAAACGTAAACAATGTGGGGGAACATATTAAAAAGTTTTTTTTCTATTGAAAGTATAAACATTGATAAATTTGTTGAGAATTCATTAAGTGAAGCTGTGGTATTGAAAAACTAAGTTTTGGATTAAGGTTTTCCGTATTTTTATTTTTGTTTAGAGTGCTATAACATTATTTCTTTTTCTGATGTTTCCTATTTATGATAATGATCTAAGTCAATTAATTTTAGATTTCCCATGAGCTCCACAAGTCTTATATCAACAATTTTTTCTTATTTCGGTTAGAACTAAAAAAATTCAGAAATTTTTGCACAAAACCTACGCAAGTGTGAAAAAAGTATAGGAAACATATTTTCTAATATATATTCTGAAATATATAGTATTTAATCTTTCCATATATATTATAAGATTTGAATGCCAATTATCTAACAATCCATTGCAAAAATTTGTTTTTTTGCATATAAACGGAAAATATTATTTATAGTTACATTAGTAATTAAAAACTTTAGTTGGGGAACTAATTGACAATATGATGTTTTCCCAGTGCACCTACCGATGAAATGTGGATTATAAAAAATTTAGTGTTAATTTTAAAAATAAGAAGGTATGAAATAATTGGGACTTAGCAGTGAGGCGGAAAAAAGTACATTTAGTCTCATAATAAATATCATAGTATAGATTGTTCAGAGTCCAAAACTGCTAATTCCTCTGTTTCGATTCTGTAGATCCAAAATAATATAAAGGAGTGGAATAAATGTTGAAACAATCATCTAGTAGAATGAAAGAGGTGCTAGCTATTTTGCTGGCAGTCCTTTTTATAGCATCTTTGACAGCTGTGGCAGTAAGCGCTGCAAATGAAATGAAGGGCCCCTCCAGCGAACACTCAGAAATGGATGGAGATAGTCCTTGTAATTACGTATGGTATGCATGCGGAACTCCATATGGATGCCCATACTGCATTGACTATCCTCTCAACCCTTATCATGCACCCGATTTTTAATTTTATATTGTAAATCATCTAGTTCATAGAGGATTCCAATTTACCTCTAATTTTTTTTCTGCGCGGAAATCCTATCCAAATCTTTCCAGCTAAATTCTGTATTTGACCTTACTTTTGTCTCCCCCGTTCATTATTCTTTGATTTCAAAGATTATTCCAGCTATCATTAAAATAACCCTTTTATTTTCAATGTCATAAAATGATAGAAATTATAACAAAAATTAGAAATAAAATATATGTATATATAATTACAATAAAATACGAATTTCTATTAAATATATATCGACAAAATATAAACGTGTAACACAATATAGGTATTTATTGAAATCTTCCTTGATTTTTCCTATATTTAAGACAACTCAATTATTCCATAGTTTATTGGAATATACAAATTTCTACTACTAATAACTCATAAACTACAAAAAAGTATTAGAAATATATAAGTAAAATCAATAAATCCACTTGATACTTATTTTATTAAAATCATAAGATATAACACCCACTTCTGAAGCTATGGGCAACCTACATTACAAACGTTAAATGAGAAAACATTTAGTATTAAATGTAAAAATATCAATGCAAAGTATACCGAAAAATAAGCATGTTCGTTTAAAATAAATCAGTATACTTTTCTCTATACCCTTAAGCTTGTGAGATTAAATAGTGCAAAAATGGTAATGGAAAGTTGACGTTGAGAATATAAATATGTTTTACTTTAAAACTTATTCTTCAGTGAAAACAATCGAAACGGAAGCTTTGTCAGTAGAACTCTTGACTCTGCATCCTACTTTTTGTTGCAAAATAAAGGGAGTGAGAGCCAATCACGTTTTATAGAACTTTTGGTACACTGTCAAAATCTATTCATCGTTATTTTCTGGTAGTTATTTTCTACCTCAAGATGTAGCTTTTCTTGAGTTGTATCTGAATTCAGACTAAAACCTTTTTTCTTAATAGCTATCTTGCAATTTAAAGGATTATTATACTGATGGAGTTTTAAAAGTTATGATAAGTTATACAAATAGAAAAAAATACCAAAGCTATTTTAATAATTTGATAAATATACTTTATAAGTAGAAATGTTTAATTTATATCATGAAGTATTAAACTATGCATATTTGTTTAGTTATTTTTCATCATGAATATATAAACAAATATCAGGAGACGGAAAATGAAAAAAGCAACATATGATAAAGCAAGTTTAAGGCATACTATCATAACAGCTTTAGGAATCACTGTGCTTGCATTTTTAATCCTAGTGAGTATCGCAGGTGCGACGCAGGATCCAATGGTTTGGAACTATAAAGGAAACGTTCTTTCTGACCAAAATAACAAAGCAATCGAAATTAATCCGCAGAATTCAATCGATTGGTATAGTAAAGGAAATGATCTGTATAATTCAAATAAATTTGATGAAGCAATAAAAGCATATAACAAAGCAATTGAAATTAACCCACAGGATTCAAAAGTTTGGAACAATAAAGGAAATGCTTTATATAATTTAAATAAACCCGAAGAAGCATCAAAAGCATATGACAAAGCAATTGAAATTAACCCGCAGGACGAAAATGCTTGGAACAATAAAGGATATTCTTTATCTCAACAAAGTAAATACGACGAAGCATTAAAAGCATATGATAAAGCCGTTGAAATTAATCCTAAAAATCCAGATGCTTGGAACAGCAAAGGAGCAGCTCTAGCGAATTTAGGCAAGTACGATGAATCCATAAAAGCATATGAAAAAGCAAATGAAATTAACTCGCAGAATTCAATAGCCTGGCCCAATAAAGGAACTAATTTAGGCCTATTAGGCAAGCCCGCTGGAGAAACAAAAGAAACAAAAGCATTTAACGAGGCAATTAAAACTAACCCCCATAATTCAGATTTGTGGATCAATAAAGGATTTACTCTAAATAATTTAAATAAAACCGATGAAGCCATAAAAGCATATGAAAAAGCAAATGGAGTTAATCAGTGGAATTACGATAGTTGAGATAGGGAAAAAAATTTAACAGTACATAGCAGTTCTGTTTAATCTGATTGACTCTGTATCTTTTTCCTTTCACCACAAAAAATGTACAGAGTCAATAACTAATATTTTCTTAAAACTTGAACCTAAAGGTGTAAAATTCATAAATACTGTGCATGATGAACTTGTTTTTGAATGCACAGAAGCCCAGGCCGAAGAAGTGAAAGATATTGTAAAAGAAGAAATGGAAAAAGCCGGAGCACTATTCTTGACTGATGTTCCATGTATTGCAGAAGTCACAATAAATGATACATGGGAAAAATGAATTAATTCTCTTTTATTTTTAATTCTTTTTTCTTAATTTGGTTTTGTAGAGTAGATCACCTACTCCAGAGTAGGTTACATTTTCCCACCTACTCTACAAGGTTTAATGATAATGATTTTAGTAGAGTAGGTATCAAAAAATAACCTACTCTACCTACTCCAAACAAAAAAAAACAAATGCACAAATGATAAAGGCACAGAAGATAGATAGATAGATTATAGATATAGATATTTTATTTATTATTAGTTAGTTAGTTTCTAGTTCTTGTTTTTCTCTTACTTTGTGCTTATATTGTTCATTTTCTTCTGTGCTAGTGCTAAGATTTTCCAAGTTTAAATTTCTCCAATAACCATCTATTCAAGCATCGAACTGTTATTGATCACCTTTATCATTATTCATTGATGGTAAAGTATAAATACTAATAAATCGTATATAGTAGCGTAGTTTCTTGAAAATTAACGGGCTGATAGGTTGTATAATACGAAAGGTGGTAATACAAGATTTCAACAAAAATTTACAGAAGATATGTTCCTGAATGCTCTATCAATTGATAGCATTAAGTCCACTGCGACTATTATGACTTCAATAGGATGCAGCAGGTCCATTGCTAAAAACATGCTTTATAAGCTTGTAAATGAAGGAAAAGTAAATAAAATCGAAATTGAAGGCGACGGCTATGGGTGGCAAAAAGTGATAAGAGAGTAAAAATTAGTTTGACAATGAAATTGCTTCTTCTCACAAATTTCATCGATCAATCGGTACTTGCGCTCATGCAACTCGCATTAAAAACACTGAATAAAATGGCGATGATGTTAAATAGCAATATCTAAAACTGAAATTGGTTTGACAACATGTTCAGCCTTTCAGAAATGTGCTTCTGGTTCTGTGCTGATGGGCCACAGGTTAGCGGGAATTTGACCACATATTACGAGTCTGTAATAGGCAGAAAATAGCTAGATAAATGTAAAGAAACAAACCATGGAGATAAAATTATGAAATGTTATTTAGAAAAATGTGGCGCAGCTTGTGGTAAGTGCGCCGACAGAATCCCTAAAGCAATGTTGATTGCCTTCACGGTCAAAAATTTAAATTATGTTGATGAAGATATTGGAAATATATTGGTTTCTGTTGGGCATTCTTTCCTTGAAAAAGGTTATTCGGCCTACGAGTTGATAACTGTCATTAGTGAAAAAATAGAAGATCTGGTTTCTTCTGGTGCTTGCGAGTTTGGTACTAAAGAATTGCGTATAGCAAACTATGAAAAATTTTACACGGAAATGGATCGTTGGAATACAGAACTATGGGCTTTAGGTAACGGTAGAATTTATAGAAGGCAAGGAGTATGGTATACAACGTATCGAAAGTATACGGATATCATTGAAGTGGTAGAGACAATCAAATGGAATAAAAACGCAATCGCATGCAGTAAAAATGTTATAAGTGCAATCGAAGCTTTATTAGAAGCGTATCAACCTGAAAAATCATTGGATGAGATAAAAACCGATCCTTCATATGAAGAATACATCAATATTTGTCAAAATCTTCACTATTCAATGGGGCTTTATGAAGATAAAATTAGAGAACTTTCTTTAAACAAAATCCTAACTTGATTAATTTTGTATCCTATTAATTTTTTTTACATATTAGCATACTATTTCATTGACTTTTTAATCTTCAGACCCTTATATCGTTGTAAACAATTCAAAACGAAAGGGGACGTAATTACTTTGCTTAAGACATATCTTTTTCTTTTGTGTTAGCTCAGGTGAGCTTGATGCTCTTATATGCAAAAAAGGTAATCTTGTAAACTGCAGGTGACGAAATACCTGCAGCTCGGTAGTAGGTTTGCTTGAAAGCACTGGAGAGGTATTGAATTGTAACTAGAATTAATTAGTTATATACTTTTTGCATAAGTTCTAAATATTACTAACTAAAACTAATTTGTATTTAAGTTACGTATTCTTGATCTTTGAACTGCCTAATATCCTTGCATCAACATCCCAGTAAACTTTTATAGGCTAATATAATTGAAAAGAGATAATATTGATTGATTATTTTGCTCAAATTCAAAATGAGTTATTTTACTTAATTCGTTCAGGTGATCCGTCTGATTTTTGGTGTAGAAAAGTTGATCTTTGTGAGCTGCAAATGTCAGCTTATCTGCAGCTCGATAGAAGGTCTTCTCATTGAAGGTGTAGCGGATCCTTCAAGTTATAATTAGATTAAATTTATTATATAGTTTTTCCACATATTCTAAATAGTACTACCTTAAACTAATTAGTATACTGAAATATGACATTTATCCCAAAATCTAAGTAAACACTTTTACAAACTTAAATTATATTATTCTAAAGTGATAAAAGTGTGTGGGAAATATCTCGCAGCTACCCCCTGTATACCTGATTGTATTTTATGGGGAATAAAAATGGTCGAAAAACGACTTAACCTGAGCCCACATGTGCGACTTTTATCCGAAGTCCTATAGATATTATACATTATCCTAGTCAAAAAAACGTCTTAGAACGACTGAAATGGGCTCAGATTTGATTTGATATATCTAAACCCCGCTTCAATACATAACAAAAATAACTTAATATTAAATACAAGACTAGCTAATATTAATTGTAAAGTAAAAACGGTGAATCTATGGCTCGTCCATCAAAACTTACTCCGGAAATACAACAGAGAATCGGTGAAAATATTGCACTCGGCTTAACTTATAGATTAGCTGCCGAGTTGGTTGGTGTCACTTATAAAACATTAAACCAATGGAATCAAAAAGGGCAGACAGATAAATCTGGCAAGTATTTTGAGTTTTCCCAATACATTCAAAAATGTAATGCAGATGGAGCTAGAAAACTTCTGGAATGCTTAAATGAAGCCGCGAAAGCTGGAAACTGCACTGTTTGCATGTGGATTTTGTCCCGAAGGTTCCACGAAGACTTCGCCAGACGACAATATCGAAAAAGAGATGTTGTTTCGGAGAATAAAAATGAGAATGTTGAGATAATAATTCAGGACACAAATGCAATTCGGAAAAAAATTCTAGCAAAGTTATCGATTTAATATTTTTATTTTAACAGAACCAATTTTTAATAGAAAGTTATTTCCTGCCTATTATATTCAGTAGTATCATTGTAACCGGACTACCAGAATCTCCACCAGGGTTTTTTTGATCCAGGCGCTTCTATTGCTTTTTGATTAATCAATGTCTGCATCTGCATCATGTAATTATTTTGCATTGATTTGAGATCTTCCAGCTCTTTTTTTAATGTTTCTATGTGCTTTTCCAATTCTTCGTTCCTTGCCAGTAAGATTGCTGCCTTATCTGCATCTTCCTTTGTCTTCCCGCTGTCTTCTGATATAAGACACCCCAATCCACGGATTATCGCATCTGTCTGATTTGATATTCCCATTTCTTCTAGCTTTTCAAGTATCTGTAATGGTATTCTTGCACTTACCTTTTTGAATTCATCTGGCATAAAGAAGACATATGAAGGTTCTATAAGACAAACTTTTTGGTTTTGTGAAATTGCAGAATATTTGAGAAGACAAAATAAGACAATGATTCAACTTACTGATTTAAAAACATTATAGCAACAGACTAACAAATTAAAAGTATTAATTACGCCAATATTTTTTAATTATCAAATATATTTCCGGATGTATGTATCAGAAAATTTAGGAGCCTAGACAAATGGTAAAATAAATAGTCAACCAAACAAAAAAGTTACTGGGCACTGTATTAGTTGTTTGTTTTGCAGCAGCAGTTGCAGCTCCATCAGTAAGTGCTTACGATAGTTACCATCACCACAGCTACCATAATAGTCATAACCACCATAATGGGGGTTCCTGGAACACTCGTTGGCTTCTCATAAAGGGTATTATTATCATGTATATTACTAATCGTTTTTTTAGTAGCATCAGTGACAGCACCGGTAATAAACTCTTTAGACAGTTACCGTCATTACAAGTGGCACAAACGTCACTTTTGGAATGGCTACTATTCACAAAAAACTGCCACGCTCAATTTAACTATCATAAGTGCCGTTAGATCTAATAAGAACAGTCATTGAGTCTAATAGCTAGAAAGAGACTAGATAATATGAATTTCAGATCAAGATGGCTACGCAGGACAGTCAGAAATAAAGACGTGGAACCGTGTGACGCAGATACTTGGGTTGATAAAGGAATTGCTTTAGGGAAATCAGGCAAATTAAATGAAGCAATAACAGCATTTGACAAAACAATTGAAACTAATTCAACCAATCCAATAGCTTGGAATTGTAAGGGAAAACTTCTAGCTAATTTAAATAAGTTAGATGAAGCAATAAAAGCATTTGACAAAGCAATTGAAATTAACCCTGATTATGCAAATGCTTGGAACAATAAAGGACGTGCTCTTGATAATCTAAAGAAATACGATGAAGCAATAAAAGCATATGACAAAGCAATTAAAATTAATCCACATAATTCAAAAGCTTGGGTTAGTAAAGGAATTGCTCTTGATAATTTAAACAAGGGTGAAGAAGCGAAAAAAGCATATGAGGAAGCAATAAAAGCATCTGATAACGCGATTGAAATTGACTTTGATTATGTCGATGATTGGTACAATAAAAGAAATGCTCTTAGTTATTTAAACAAATCTGATGAAGCAATAAAAGCATATGTTAAAGCAATTGAAGAAATAAAAAAATATGATAAAGATATTGAAGTAATAAGAGTGTGTGACAAAGTATCTGGAATTAACAAATGTTGTTTAAAAATTTTGACCAGTAAAGGATTCGCTTTGTATGATTTAAAAGAATATAAAGATGCACTAGAAATATTTGACAAAGTAATTAAAATTAACCCGCAGAATTCGAATGCTTGGAATGGTAAAGGGCTCGCTCACTATAAATTAGAAGAATTCGAGAAAGCAGTTACAGCATTTGGGAAAGCAGTTGAGTTTAACCCGCAGCATTCAAAAGTTTGGAGTGGCAAAGGCTTAGGGCTGTATATGCAAGGTAAATATGATGAAGCAATAACGGCTAATGACAAAGAAATTGAAATTGATCCCCATTCTTCAGAAGCTTGGAATGGCAAAGGACTTGCTTTAAGTCGATTAAGTGAGTTTGATAAAGCAATAACAGCATTTGATAAAGCTATTGAAGTTAAGCCACAGGATTTTGATGCTTGGCATAACAAAGGACTTGCTTTAATTGAGTTAAATAAAACTGATGAAGCAATAGCAGCATTTGACAAAGCAATTGAAATTAACCCGCAGGATTTTAATGCTTGGAACAATAAAGGACTTGCTCTATCCAAGTTAAATAAGTACGATAAAGCAATAAAAGCGTATGACGAAGCCATTGAAATTAACTCACAGAATTCAGCAACTTTGTACAATAAGGAACTTGCTCTTGATATGTTAAAAAAGCAAAAAGAAGCCATAAAAGAACATAATAATGCAATTGAAATTAATCCGCAGAAGATATATGGCACAGCAACTGAAATTAAACCGCATAATCCAAAATCTTGGTACGACAAAAGAAGTCAGAAAAAAACACTTGCACATTGATATAGGGTCTATTAACCTTGAAGCATTAAATAGCCTGCTAGCTGCTATTGTTGTCATTGTTCTCAAGTCTAATGCTATATGTTCATTATGGAACTTGAAAAAGTTGCATAAAAAGCTGCACACACCGAAGTAAATATTATAATCGCATGTAACTTCTGATGGGGAATGACTACTAATAAATGAACTGATGATCTACCAGAAAGCCTTACAATTAGCCATCTAGACCAAATTATTTGAGCATACTGACATTGTAATATTACAATAAATCTATAAAAGTTGAAATACGTCCGATCCGTTTTAAAAACTTAATCTACAACGTTATTTTTGTAACATTTTAAGAGTAACTTGGTTGTTTACATAAATGCACAGTTTTTATAGCAAAACATCTGCATTTTTCCAATTTATAAATAGCATGCCTATAATTTTGTGTTTAATTCTATACCAGGAATATTGATTTTTCTGTTCCGTAAATAGTGATAGTTGACAAACGTTATATATTTTTTATGTTGTTTCATAACGTGCAAAATTTTATATCGAATGATAAATCTCTCTAACGTAACAAATTTAGAATTACCGACTATATATTAAAAAAGGAGGCAGATTGTAGCAAAATTTAAAAAGAATAAATGTTACAATTATGAACCAATGATAAGAGTCATCCGGCAGACTGTTGGCACAGCCCACCGGTGATAATGTCATCACAAATATCATGATGACAGAGATTAGCTATACTATTTTGGGTGATCCGCTCATCTCAATAACCACCCTATATAGTATAATAAGATTGTTTTCTGTCCTGATGGCATTTAAATGTTTCCCATATAAAATTTATATATTGTTAATTTAGGGGACACCGATATTACATTTGTAGAATACTACATTATATAGTTTGATATACTGGATTCTACAAAAAGTCGTGGCTCACGTCTGTCGGACGATTCTTATCTCCTTTTCCAAGTAGTCAAGAGGATAAGAGCGTGTATATGGAACCACACTTAGATCAAAATTTACATCTGTTAATGAGTAATTGCATCGCCGATAAACGTACAACCCATCCAAAAAATTGTTTCTTGACCCCGATAATAAATGAAGTCTTATATTCCATTCCTTTTTCTTTGTATTCAAACTTGGTAATATTATGGCTGGAAGTTTGTAACTTAGAATGTCGTGAAGCTTTTGATATCCATATTAAAGGGATGGTCGCTAAATGACTTCTCGGTTGATGTATGACGATGATTCCGGGCCAATCGAACTGGATCTGGATACTTATATTGATTTTGACGAATTGATGGAATATTGTCGAGATCGGATACTAAAAAGTAAGGACCTAAAAACAAAATTCAAGGACTATGAACAAGATATAAGTGGCTATTTTGAGCTTAAGGCTTTGCTAGGACAAGTAGGTACCCTTGATAACATTTCTCTGAAACGGTTGTTTAAAGAAATTAAACGGCTCATAAATATTCAAAAAAATGCAGCTAAGATGTCTGTATTAGGAATTGTAGTTAATCTAAATAGGAGGACTTAAACTATGGTTCTCCCTGATTATCTTAAAGTAATTTCTGAGAACATCCCCGAAGAGCTTAAAGCACTCAATCATTGGGTAGTTTGGAAACCAATTCAAGAAAAAGGTAAATCTAAACCTGGAAAAGTGCCTATATCCTTGCGAATAAATAAAGCCACAGGTAAAAAGGAAATCTTGCCAGCTTCTTGTAATGATCCTGAAACATGGATGACTTTTGAAGATGCAATATCACTTCTCAATTCATCAAGGAAACATAAAGGGTTACAAATTGCACTTGCACCTAAACCACCAGATGATGATACAGATAGACTCATAGGTATCGATTTTGATCAGGCTGTTCTTCCTGATGGTTCGATCAAGCCTGAACTATTAGAAGAAGTCCACTCATTTAATACTTATTTTGAACTGTCTCCCACGGATGGCCTTAGAGGTTTTTGCTATGGGCGTTTTTGTGTGAATGAAGGGGTGCATAAAGGCAACATTGAAATTTATCAGCACGGCAAATTTCTCACAGTGACGGGGCATAAAATAACGGATGCTCCTGAAACCATAAAATCTGCACAGGAAGCTCTAATAGCTTTTAGAGCTAAATATTTTAAACGGATCTCTGAGATTGATGAAACTGATTTATCGGTAACCCTGGTTTCATTTACAGATGAGGAAATTCTAACCTGTCTCTTAAATTCTAAGCTCTCCGAAAAGTTTAAAATTTTATTTACTGAAGAAGTTCCTGAAGTAGCTGATCACAGCGTCTTAGACAAAAATCTATGCCAATTGTTTGCTTTTTGGACGCAAAACAAAGAACAAATTGACCGTCTGTTTCGCAAATCTAAGCTTTTTAGAGATAAGTGGGATGAAGTACATGGACATGATAGCACTGGACCCTTAACATACGGGCAGATGACGATCAATTATGTGCTGAAAAAGCGTAAGAGCGTCTACAACCCATGCAATAATATCCAAAATAAAGATGAACTAATGCAAAATAAAGCTCCGTCTACATTATCATGTTATTTTTACCCTTATAAAGTCACAGAAACCGGTATATATAAACTGAAATATTCCAAAAATCAATCTACTGGCAAGACGGAATCTGTAGATGAATTGTTGTCCCCGACACCCTGTATCATAACTGCAGTTGGCGTTAATATCGATACAGGTACTATTTTGTACAAACTCTATCTAAAAGATTCAAGGGGTACTGAAAAGATTCTATGGAAAAAGCCAAGCGACTTATTAAAGAAAGTAGAGATAGTTAAACTCCTTGATGAAGGAATGCACTTCAAAGAATCCGATTCTACCGAGCTGATAAAATATTTTGATAAGTTTATCACGCAATATCAAGATGTTCTACCAGAAGAAACCGTAGCTTCTAAGAGCGGATGGAAAAACGATTTTTCTTTATTTGTGGTCGGCGATAAAGCAATCTCAGCTACTGGAATACAAACTGTGCTTCAAAAAGATAATCCAACAGCTGAAGTGTATACACAAAAAGGCGAGCTGGGCCCGACGGTAGAAGCTATAAATATGCTTAGAAAGTACGATGCAGTTAGCTTCAAACTTTATACTGCTTGTACTCCCCCTATCTTGAAACTCTTAAATATACATTCTTTTGTTGAAACTCAACAAACTCCATCAGGACGATTAAAAACTACGATGGGTTTACTTGCCGCTTCTATTTGGGGGGATCCTGAAAGATTACAACTAAATGCAGAATCTACACGTGCTGGAATCCAAAAACATGTTGAGTTCTGTACGGATTTGCCTATTTTTGTTGATGAAACTTCAATCACGGATAACATTAAAGACATGGTTTATCTAATCGCCAATGGAGTTGGAAGAAGTAAAAGTAATTCTGAAGGCGGCTTAGTCATGCCTTCTACTTGGTCCACGGTTGTACTAACCACCGGAGAAAAACCGATACTTTCTGAAAGTGCTTTGATGGGACAGCAAGTGAGAGTCGTGCCTTTAAGAGATGGAGTTCATGATAAACTACCTAGTTCAAATGTCAAACAAATTTTAAATGCTATAACCACAAATTACGGGCATATTGGTATTCTTTTTATGCAGAAACTCATTAAAGAAAAGGATAACATCGAATTTCTATTTAATGCTTTTTTGAATGACTTTCCAGAAATGGAAGATATTACAAGTGATCGAGCAAAAGAATATTATGCAGCTATTGCTACGGCAGGATACTTATTAGAAAAGGTGTTCGAGGAAATAAAGGTTGACGCTAAAAACTCTTTGGCTATATGTAAACATTATTTCCATGAAAATGTAATCTCTAATAGCTTTATATCCGATCATATAAAGGCTCTTGGTGCTGCTTATTCATTATTTAGTGCCAATGAAGTATACTTTCGAGATGAAGACGAAGAGCATATACTTAATCATGAGAGATATGGGTGGATTCGAGATGATAAAGAACATGGTTCATGTGTCTGTTTTATCCCAGATAAACTTAAAAAATACTTAAACAGCGAAATCGGACCGAACACTTACGAAGCTGCAACAGATGAATAGAAAAACCTAGGAATTCTAATTCCCAAGCTACAAAAAAGCAAAAGTACAGACTCTTTTACTAGACTTAAAAAGAATGAAATTAGCGTTAGTGAAAGAAAAGTACAAGTTATTAAAATTCCATTTAATGCATTCACAAAATACCTAAAACTTGAAGACGAAAATAAAGAGAAACTAGAATCTAGTGAAGTTCCAGAAGATAATAATGAGCTTCATACTTCTACAACTCTGCAAGCACAGGAGCCTTTTAAAGTTCCTTCTGAAAGGGTTAAAATTGCAACTTATCTAGATGACTTTGAGAAAATCGTAGGGGTTGCTGCGGATAATAATCATATAATAGTAACTGATGATGATACAGAACTAGCTGAAATCATGAAACAGAGGGGCTATTAAGAATGCTTCTCGTATATCTTGATATCGAAACGGATAATACTAATGGGTCTGGACTTGACGTATTCAGCAGCAAAATAGTTACTGTACAAATCCTTTTACCGACTGGGGAAAAAAGAATATATAAAGACCCCAAAAAGCTAGATAATATAAAACCACTGTTAGAAACCAACTTAGTTGTAGGTCATAACCTAAAATTCGATTCCAAGTTCTTAAAGCACCATTTAGAGATTACTCTCTATAATGTCTATGATACCTATTTAGCTGAAATAATCCTTTCTGGTGGGTTTTATGTAGGCAAACATGGAGTTTTAAAACTTAGTGATTTGGTATTCAGATATTGTGGACAGAAGCTAAGTAAAGAAGAACAGCAAGGCTTTAGATATGGGGTTCCTCTCACCAATGAACAAAAACAATATGCTATAAACGATTTGAAATATTTACCTGAAATATTCAGGCAACAGCAGGCTAAAATTAAACTTTTAGGGCTTGAAAATGTTATTGACATAGAGATGAAAGCCTTACCACCTATTTTTTGGCTTGAATTGTCAGGTCTATTTGTAGATAAGAATAGATTAAATGAATTACACAAAGAAATAGATATCAAAAGGCAAGAAGCTAAACAGTCTCTATATACAATGTTTGGGACAAGTAAAGTAAACTTTAACAGTATTCAACAGCTTATAACAGAATTAAACCGACTTGGCATCCCTGTGAAAAATACACAATCTACAGAGCTGAAAAAGTTTAATCACCCTATAATAAAAAAGCTGATCGAATACAAAGAAGCTGAAAAGCTACTAAATACTTTTGTCTTGAAGATTCCTAACTATATAAATAAAAAAACAGACCGGATACATGCTGATTTTTTCCAAATCGGAGCAAAATCGGGGCGTCTTTCTTGTACTAAACCTAACCTTCAACAACAACCATCAAAAACCCTGTCTGAGTGGAGAACGATTTTTAAAGCAGCTGCAGGAAACAAGATAATAACTGCGGATTATTCACAAATTGAATTACGAATTTTGGCCCAGGTATCACGAGATGACGAATATATCCGAGCATACAAAGAAAATACAGATCTACATAAGCTTACCGCTTCCAAAATATTCAAGAAGCCTATAGATGAAGTAGATATAAAAGATAGAAACATGGCCAAAACGGTAAATTTTGGTATCGTTTACGGCATGGGGGCTCTTGGTCTGCAAGAAAAGCTCAAAGCTGCAGGAATTGAAGTTACAGAAAATGAGGCAAAAGAAATAATAAAAGGATACTTTGAAGCTTATCCTGGCGTGGCTAAATATCTAAGGGATATAAGCGCACAAGGATTAAAAAATCGAGATGTAAGAAGCATTTCAGGAAGATTAATGAAATTTGAATCTCCTAAAAACAAGAGAGAACGAAGCGGTATAAAACGTGAATCAAAAAATCTACCCATACAGTCTCTGTGTGCTGATATGATAAAGATAGCCATGCATAATATTTTCTTAAAACTTGAACCTAAAGGTGTAAAATTCATAAATACTGTGCATGATGAACTTGTTTTTGAATGCACAGAAGCCCAGGCCGAAGAAGTGAAAAATATTGTAAAAGAAGAAATGGAAAAGGCCGGCACACTATTCTTGACTGATGTTCCATGTATTGCAGAAGTCACCATAAGTGATACATGGGAAAAATGACTTATTCTCTTTTATTTTTAATTCTTTTTTCTTAATTTGGTTTTGTAGAGTAGATCACCTACTCCAGAGTAGGTTACATCTCCCCACCTACTCTACAAAAAAGGATACAGTAGAACTGCAGAGTAGGTGGAGTAGGTAGAGTAGGTGAAATTAGAGACATAATAATTTTTGTGGAAAAAAGTTTTTGTTTTAAATTCTAAAATACAAACTAATTTTTTATTCTCAATTTTACAAAACGTGAAAAATACCTACTCTACCTACTCCACCTACTCTACAAGGTTTAATGATAATGATTTTAGTAGAGTAGGTATCAAAAAATAACCTACTCTACCTACTCCAAACAAAAAAAACAAATGCACAAATGATAAAGGCACAGAAGATAGATAGATTATAGATATAGATATTTTATTTATTATTAGTTAGTTAGTTAGTTAGTTTATAGTTCTTGTTTTTCTCTTACTTTGTGCTTATATTGTTCATTTGCTTCTGTGCTATTGCCAAGGTTTTTAAGGTTAAATCTATTCCATAACCAACTATTCAAGCATCAAAATGTTATCTTTTACAATTGCTATTACCCAGTGATGGCAAAGTATAAATAGTAATATATAGTAGCGTAGTTTCGTGAAAATTGACGGGCTGATAGGTTGTATAATACGAAAGGTGGGAAAACAAGATTTCAACAGAAATTTACAGAAGATATGTTTCTGAATGCTCTGTCAATTGACAGTATCAAGTCTAATGCGGCTATTGTGACTTTAGTAGGATGCAGCAGGTCCACAGCTAAAAACATGCTTGATAAACTTGTAAATGAAGGTAAAGCAAAAAAAATAGAAATTGAAGGCGACGGTTATGGTTGGCAAAAAGTCAACGGTGATTAAAATGAGTTCCATTGAAAATACGAAGCAAGATATTGATCCGAAAATCGCGTCAAAATTGGCACCTGAATTAAAAGAAGATTGTCTTCAAGATCGTCCGTGCAAGTTGGAAAAAGATTCAATAGAGCTATGGAAACTTGTAAGTGTACTCAGTGAAATATGTAACCTACCAATCGAAAAATAATGTTTATCACTCACTCAGGTACTTTTTGATAAAGAAGGCGAACATAGATATTTAAATTTATGCGAAAGAGCAATGCAAGAGCAAGGAGTTGCGTTTGATCAAGAACTGGGTATTATTCATAAATTGGATTGCACTATAGTCAATGAAGATGGTAATACAGAAGAAAAACCTGTGTTTTTGTTGATTGATTCAAAAATTTATCCTGAGATAGATTGTAGACATCTACCTGAAGAGTTGCTAAATAGTTTGCTATAAATTGTAGATATTTATTCCAAAAGAATTGGGGGGAGAATCAAAATCTTCCTTACACATTTGTATTTATAGTATTAGGAGATCCCATGCACATCACAAATTTATTAACTTTCTCGATATTGGTCCGTGAATTTTCTACATAAAATAGTTTAAAATCTAAATTTATGATAACTGAGTCAAAATCTAAAATTTATATTCCTGTATAAATAAGTTATAATTAGTTATCTAGCTTAATCAGATGATTTTAATTGTCAAAAAATTGATCTTGTAGTTGCAGGGGAAGAGAATCCTGCAACCCACAGAAGGATTGGTTGAAGGTGGGGTAGACCTTTGAAGTATAACTAGATTTAATTTATTATATGGTTTTTCCACATAGTCAATATAGTTATACTTTAACTAATTAGTAATTGAAATTAAATGTTCCAGATCTCGCAATGCAACATAAGATAGCTATTCAATGCTAGTCAATAAATGAATTAATCTGCCTATAACAGGTTTATAATTAACCCTAAGTGAATACCCTACCTCCCCTAAGAAAACGAATTAAATCACCCCACAACCGATAATTTTTTGACTTTATAATGTTTGAAGTGGTGCTTATGTTTGCTTAAAGAAGCCTTAGCTTTGGCACCGTTCATTTTAGCATTATATATTGCATTTGAGCTTACTCCAGTGGCAGATATATATGCTGGTTTTGTAAGCTCATTCCTACCATCCGGTCCCTGTACTTTCAATGTAACATCATAAATTCCAGGTTTTTTAAAATTATGATGAGTTGTTATCTTTGAACCACTATAAGTTGTGGCTCCAGTTCCTATATTTTCAAATATCCAACGCCAGGTCGAAACGTTACCGGCGACATCACCAGTAAACCTTGTATACAAGGGAATTTTTCCACTAGTAACATTAGCGGAAAAATCCTTAATTTTTACATTGCCTGCTGCTAAAGCTGCTGGCATTAAAAGTAGAACTAATAAAACAATCGGTAAAAAATATTTTCTCATATCGAATTCTCCTTAGAACTAAAGTACTTAAGGTGTGAAAAACACTAGCACATTAATCACAAATAGATTTGATTAATTATATACTTTTGTGAATATATTACATTAACTTAAAATAATCCGGATTAACGTTAAGTGATCCTGGTAGCATGAATTATAAAATCGTAAACCTTTACATATAGTCCATAAACGACTTAATCTCAACCCCTATAACAGATTGATAATTCATTCTAAGTGAATACCCTAACTCACCCAAAAAAGTGCCTTAAATCGCCCCACAGTCGCTCTTCCCCTACTCTATATATTATCAGAATTCACGGTTTATCAGGTTGTGTCTATAATCAATAACTTAAATTATATTATTTTAAAGTAATAAAAATGTATGAAAAATATCTCGAAGGTAGTTACCGTGCAAAGCTGGCAAAATCAGGGGGAATTAATTTAGTCGGAAAATGACTTATTCTAAGTTAACTGGTGAGACTTTTACTGAGAGTAGTTGGTTAAACATCATCCTATTCAAGTAATGGCTTATATGGCCTGAGAACGGCTCTGATTTGATGTGTATATACCCCAGCCGCGTCAAGAACGAAACTAACTAAATATTATACACAAGATCCTCTTATATTAGTTCTAAGGAATAAAAAACGGTGCGACAATGGCTAGACCTAGTAAATTAACCGATGAAATACAACAGAGAATTGGTGACAATATTTCTTTGGGACTCACATATTCTTTGGCTGCAGAATTGGCTGGGTAACCTACAAAACGTTAAACGAATGGAATCAAAAAGGGCAGACGATTTTGAGTTATATTTAGCATATACATATTTGCATTACCAGAAGCATCATAACCGTATGTCACTGTATGTGAAATACCCTCTTCGATGTAATCACTTAATCTGATTCCTGGAGTGGATGTGCTAACATCCGAACTGTTTGAGTTTGCCCAAATCATTGCATCATATATTCCCTGGCTTTGGAATGATCCACCACCATTAGCGAACCTTGTATGCCACCAATCTGTTCCCCTGATCCCACATACGAGTGCTCCGGAACCAAAAGAAGCATCCGAGAACGTACCCACATCATGAGTACCACCTGCTAATGTTTCATTTACCGCCAATTCAATACCATTCTTGAATGGTTTGTTCAACACAACCTTCGCAGACGATGTTTTACCAGAAATACTATTTTTGATTCGAGCTCACCCCTTTTTAAAGACATCCACATCTTGATTACCCATAGCATCAAAGGTTACTGAATCTTCAACGCATTGAAGTCCATAAATGGCACAACATTTGTCTTTAGATCCAAAATATGATCAATCCACTTCATAATGGGGACTAGATAATATGAACAAAAAAATAATCAAGATTGGAATAGTAGCATTACTGATGCTAGTAATAAGTGGTTCAGTAGTCAGCGCTTGGCCATGGAGTAGTAACGAAGACAATCAGAATAATAATATAAATTTTGAGCAAAGCAAATTTGAGCGGTTACTTCAGGACGGACAGTTTTCCGTTCAGGCAGGGGATATTAATTAGGCACTGAAAGCTTACAACGAAACAGCAAAAATGAAACCAACTGGACAAAACTTGCAACGACTAGCTTATAATATTAGAATGTTATCTGAGCAGGCTGGAGACTATAATACTTCACTGAAGCTGTATAGCACGTCTATTGTAGCAGATCCAAATTCAAAAACAGCAAATATTATCTTTCAGCATAGATGTGAATTAATGAAAAAATTAGGTCAATCAGACGAAGCATGTGATCTATATTGGAAAAATCATTCTGTAAGAGTTTAGATAACAAGTCTAAAATAATATTTTTTTGTTTGTTGCAAAGTCAATACGTGATTTAGTATCTTATAATTGCATATTATCAAAAAATAGACAAATTGAAGAACCAAATAATGCTGTGGAATATTTAGCAAATTAAATTTGGTGAGAGACACCATTGCAAACATTAAAACATATAATTATGTTGTGTGTTTTTGACTCTAAAAAATAAGCTGTTACTTATTAAAAAATAAAAAGCAATGTTGTTTTGTTATCAAGTTTATTTTATTTATAGTTACCCAATTAAAGTTTGCAAAAATCATCTTAAAATATATGTTTTAATGTTTGTAATAGTGTATGTAATCCATTAAATTCATCCATAATGACATTAATTTTTAATGTTTGTAGTGGTGTATGTATCCTTCTATTGTAGTCCTTTTTTTTGGGGTGAGAGAAGATATCCAATATTTAAGTGTTTATTTATAGTGGGTATCATCAAACACATGTTTATATACATCAACAAACGTGTACTTTTTATGCAATCAGATGAAGATGTAGTGAAAAACTACAAAGAAATATTTGGGGGAGAACGATCCAAAATTCTGAAAGACTCTCAGGTTCTTTCTCCAGACTATCTACCTCCTCAATTGATTGGAAGGAAAAACGAAATTACTGATTTGGCAAGGATTTTCAAACCACTTGACTCAAAAGGATATCCTTCGAATGCATTAGTTTTGGGATATCCTGGATCAGGGAAAACCGTAGTAACTAAATTCTTATTAAGTAAATTGATGGAAAGACTGGAAAACGAAAAAATATTGGATCATCCTTTAAGATGGGTGTACATTTCATGTAAGATAAAACCTACTCCAAATGGCATACTGTATGAAATAATCAAACAAATAGATCCGGAAACTAAAATCCCAATGAAAGGGTTTTCTTTAGACTATTACTATTCTGCTTTATGGGACATTATTAAAAAATGTAACGTTTCTCTTGTAATTGTTTTAGATGAAATTGATTATCTGAAAAGCGATGGTCTTCTGTACAATTTAAGTAGAGCAGGAGAGTCTAGATTACTCCCTAACCGTCATTTCATTTCTACAATTGGAATATCGAATGATCTTCATTATGGTAAGGATCTTGATAACCGTGTAAAATCTTCAATGAACTTTAAGGATCATATATTTGATCCTTACAACGTAGATCAAATA
>Ga0326728_10009382_pt1 | contig 23600 bp, 24 predicted proteins | sample MB3enrmetagenome_FD_207602 | JGI IMG/M metagenome (GOLD analysis project Ga0326728, IMG submission 207602) | Lab enriched peat soil microbial communities from McLean, Ithaca, NY, United States - MB31MN | ecosystem: Environmental > Terrestrial > Soil > Wetlands > Peat | place: USA: New York... | reverse complement strand
ACAACCCGAGGCGGCTCCACAGCGCCTTGGGTTACAAGTCCCCTGTGGAATTTGAAAACCAATTCAACTAAACTCAAATCAACAAATCACCCGAAAGCCCCATCCACGTTTTCGAAGAAAGATCAGTGCGCCGACGGTTTTTGGCCTCCGCCAGCAGCGGTCGGTGGCAAATCGGGCAAAGGAACGGCTGGCGACTGGCCAAGCATTGAGCGGCAGCGCTGAGGATCGGGAGCATGAGCTTTCTGGCCTGAGCCTCCAGCAGTTCTTCCAAGTGGCCGAGGGTGGGGCTGGTAGTTTGAAGCAATGCCTGGAGGTGGGCTTGGGCGGATTGGGTCCAGGACTGAACCAAATCGATGGAGATGAGCGAAGGGTTGACTATATCAGATATTATATATATGATACCTGATATGAAAAAAACGCTCACTGTGCAAGACATTGATGGAAAAATCCTCCAACTCAAAAACCAACTTATGACCTTGGGCCCTCTCCACCCCGGCAGCCTCTCGCGCCAATACCAGGTCTGCGGCCGACCGGGGTGCAAGTGCGTCGACCCCCACCAACCTCGGCCTCACGGGCCCTACACCAAGCTAACCTACGTCTATCACGGAAAATTTACCTGCCGCTTCGTTCGGGCCGGAACACTCAAAGAAGTCACTGCTTTGCTGGGGACATTCAAAACCTTCCGCAAGCTGATCGACCAGTGGATCGGTCTGGCCATCCAGCGCGCTGGTTTGGGGCCCTTGGGGCGGGCGGCCGGAAAGCCCAGCGCTCGCCAAGCCAGAAAACCTCTACAAAGGTGAGATGCGCCCTGAGCCATTAGCAAATGATTAGAAGTGTTGACTTTGGGAGACAAAACCATTACTCCAACTCTAAATCGGAGTCGGTTCACAGGAATTTCCACGGATGGCCTCTCCGTGCGATACCAACTGGCTCAGTATGCAAATAGAGGCTGAGAACGGCCCGGCCACTGCGGTTGGGCAAACAATCAGAAAGGAATCAATGAAAGCGTTCAGTGTGGCATCTCTTCTCTGCGCAGCCACGATCGGGTTCGCTGTCCAGAGTTCGGCCCATGCCGAGGGACAGTTTCATTTCCCGGTAGGTATATGCTACGCCTCCGGCATCCAGGATGCGACCGACAAACTCTTCGACTTCTACAAGAGCGATGGGTTTGACGTCACCAGAATCGATATCCCCGTCGGACTGACCCTGAATCCTTATTACGAATGGAACACCAGCATCGGCGCGATCGGTGCCGGTGTCACGGTCGGCCCAACCGCGTTCGTGATGGTGGACGAAAAGACGGTGAGTTATTATGGATCCTCCTCCGATACGTTCAAGTTTTCTTACGCGGTTCCAGTGGGCGGTTTCATCCGCTACACGCCCTGGCCGAAAGCGACTGTCGCCCCCTATGTGCGCGGTGGCGTGAAGTATCCATTTGCGGGTGGCGACAACCTCGAATCCTCGCAAGTGGGGCCCTTTGGGGCTGTGGGAATCGAGTTCTGGCGCACCAAAAGGATCGGCATGAGCATCGAGGTCGGTTACGACGCGTCCGAAATAAAGGTCAAATATACCGGGCAATATCTTTTAGCGGGCACTCGTTCACAGAACGTGACTTTCAGCGGCTTTACCGCTGGCTTATCGATCTTATTCTGACCAATGCGAGCCTTCCGGCAGTCACTGCATCAAAGCCCTGCCGCGATTTCCTCCAGCACGGCAGGCTTTTTGTTGCGGCTCAGAGGAGGCTCCGTCAAAAGAGGTTGATTACGCAGGGTGAAATTAGCCAGAATTCCCGCCGCTGAACTGGACACGCTTGACTTGATCTATTGCGTATATGGTGACGACGAGTAGCGCATCCACGCCGCAAGTGATGCAGCAGACCATCGCCCGGCGTGCGCTGGTGATTGACACCTTCAAGAATGAATTGATCCGGAGATTGAATCTGCCCTACACGCCTGAGGACCTGCATGAAGACGTGTCTCTGCTGGGCTCCGGGCTGGGACTGGATTCGCTCGACGCGCTGGAGATCGTTCTCTGTATCGAACACTGCTTTCAGATTAAAATCCCAGATGAAAACGTCGCCGTCCTGCGTTCCATCAACACCGTCGTGGACTACGTTCTTGAGCAGCAGGCCCAGAAAGGAGGCCGGGCGTGAGAACGTCACCACTCCGGGGCCAGGTTGCTGCGGCCGGGGCCCTGTTCAGCAGCCGGCACGGAGTCGAGGTGGTATCCCGGTTCGGCGCCTGCCGTGCCGAACACGCCGCGGTGCGCGACGCTGTCGGGCTGACGGATTTCTCCTTCATGCGGGTGTTTCGTCTACCCGAGGAGCAGGGCATTGATTTCCTCGACGGGTTGGTGGCAGGCAACGTGCCGAAAATCCGTTTTGGCCGCGTGCTCCACACGTTTCTGGCCGACCGCGACGGCTTGCTGGTGGCTGATTGTTACGTCGCAAACAACGACCAGGAATTTATCTTTACCTGCGAGAGCATTCTGCCCGATCCCCAGCTGGACGTCCTGCTGCTGGCGGCGGGGCTCAGGGAGGCGAACGCGGAGGACCTGACGACGACCCATGCCTTACTGAGTCTCGACGGCTTCAAATCCTGGGAGATCGTGAAGAACATCTTTGGCCCCGACACCGTCGGACTGCCTTATCTTTCGATCGAGAACTGCAGTTTCGGCGGTGAACCGGTCTGCTTGTTGCGCGCGGGCAAAACCTCAGAGTTTGGTTACCTGCTGATGGCACCTGTGAAGGGGGCAGCGGCTCTGTTCGACGCGTTGAAATCGGAAACCGAGCAGCGTGGCGGACGGCTGTGCGGGGTGCAAGCCCACGACGACCTCCGCCTGGAAGGGCGTTTCTTCAACATTTTCCGCGAGGGACAGCGTGTGCGCGATCCGCTGCCGCTCGGGCTTCAATGGATGATCGATTTCGACAAGGACAACTTCAGCGGCTGCGCGGCCATCAAACAGCGTCGCACGGGCGGGCTGCGCCGGAAAATCATCGGAGTCGCGGCGCAGTCGGAGCAGGCCGCGCTGGAGGATGGCGCGCGGATCTTCCACGAGGGCCGGGAAGTGGCGGAGGTCGTGGCGAGTGGTTTTTCTGTCGTGCTCGACCAGCCGCTGGCGCTGGCTCTGTTCCCGGTGGAACTGGCCTATTCGGGCCTGTCGTTCCGCCTTGGCGCGCCCGATGGACCGGTCGTGCGCTCCCTTTCCATGCCGCCGATCATGCCGAAGAGTCTGATGGTGAAACTGGACGAAATGTGAAGCGCGGTTTAACGCCAAAGTTGTGACCTCGCGCTATCAAAGCAAAGGCCGTTTGATCAAGCGTAGGCTGTTCATCGAGCCCGCGTTTCACCAGACGGACATGATGGGCGTGATCCACAACTCGGTCTATTTCCTCTGGTTCGAGCAGGGCCGGCTACAGATCATGCTCGAAGTAATGCCCCTGGCGGAAGCGCTCGACCTGGGGATTTACATGCCGGTCGTCGACAATACCTGTCACTACCGCAAGCCGGCGATGTTCGGGCATCCCCTGGTGCTTTACACGACGCACCACATCCAGCCGGCGTACGAAGGGCGTCTCGTGTTCAACCACTACCTCGTCCACGAAAAACATCGGACCGCGTTGGCGTACGGGCGAACGGTGACGACGCTGGTGGCCGCACGAACCCGCTGCTTGATCAAAGAATGGCCGGAACAAACCTGGCAGCGATATCAGGCACTGAAGTGAAGGATCTTCAAGTTACCCGTTACCGGCTGAAGGTCGCGGGTTGATGTGACCTGCTCAACGCGCTGGTGACGCGCAACCTGTAATTGGCAAGTGTATCGAAGATGAAACACGAATTTGAAAGTCAGGTGGTGATTGTCACGGGCGGTTCCCGCGGCATTGGCCGTGCGATCGTGGAACGATTTGCCGCCCGCGGAGCGCGCGTTTTCTTCACCTACCACCAGAACCAGGAAGCCGCCGCGCAAGTGGCGGCCGCCTCCGGAGCCGAAGCCATCAAATGCTCGCAAACCGACTCCGCAGCGATCGATGCCGCCGGGGCCCATGTGGTGGCGACGGCCGGGAGGATCGACGTCCTGGTTAACAACGCGGGCATCACGTCCGATATGTTCCTTATGTTGATGCCTGCGGAAGACTGGAACAAGGTGATCGACACCAACCTCAATGGCGCTTACCGCTGGTGCAAGGCGGTGACCCGTCCGATGCTCGGCGCGCGGCGAGGTGTCATCGTCAATATCGCCTCCATCGTCGGCCTCATCGGCGTAATGGGCCAGACGAATTACGCCGCCTCGAAAGGCGCGTTGCTGGCGTTCTCCCGCGCTCTGGCGGCGGAACTTGGACGAAAAGGGATTCGAGTGAATACCGTCGTGCCGGGTTTCATCGAGACCGACATGACCGCGCGCGTGCCGCGTCAAATCAAGCAGGCCAATCTCGAACACATCGTGCTCAAGCGCTTTGGTCAACCATCGGAAGTGGCGTCCGTCGTGACGTTCCTGGCTTCGGACGCTGCCTCCTACATCATGGGGCAGTCTATTGTGGTCGATGGCGGGCTGACGGCGATAGCCGGGTAACGACTGAAACTTCGATGTTGATTGGGAGATTCACTCTAAAGCCGAAACTCTTGACGGATGCGCTCGCGGCCGTGTGCTTCCCTCCTTCGGTGTAAGGCCATGAACGTATTTCTTTTCCCCGGCCAGGGTTCACAGGAAATCGGCATGGCGTCTGATTTGTTGAAGTCAGATCAGCCCTCTCGTGACCTGGTGCGCCGCGCGAGCGACCGGGTGAAGGCGGATCTCGAACGCATCTGCCTGCGCGGTCCGGAACGGGAACTTCTTCGCACGAAGCATCTGCAACCGTTGCTGGTGTGTGTGTGTCTTGGTTACCTGCGCCATCTGCGGGAGCGCGGTGTCGGGCCGGCCCTGGTTCTGGGGCATTCGCTCGGTGAAATTACCGCCCTAGCCGCGGCCGGCTCAATTTCCTTCGAAGCGGCGGTGGACGTGGCGGCTGAACGGGGCGAGTTGATGGAGGCGGCCACCGCCCGAACGGGGGGCGGGATGATCGCGGTGATTTCGACGGAGCGGGAGAAGATCCTGCAATGGCTGAAGGAAACGCTGCCGCCGGAACGACTGGCGCTGGCCAACGACAACGCGCCAGGGCAGTTGGTGCTGTCCGGAGATCTGGCCGCTCTGGAACAGGCCGCGCAATTCGTCTCGCGCGAACGGCTGGGCCGATGTCGGCGGTTGCCCGTGGCCGGAGCCTGGCACACTCCCCTCCTGGCGGACGCCCGGCTCCGGTTCGAGTCCTGGCTGGCATCCGTGGACTTCCGTGCGCCACGCGTGCCGGTGCTGTTCAACGCCTCGGGAGCAATCGCAGGCAAGCCGGAGGAAATCCGTCGGCTCGTCGCCCGCAACATCGTTGAACCGGTGCACTGGCGTTCGAGCATGGAACGGCTGAAACAGGCGAAACCATCCGCCCTGTTCGAAATCGGCCCGGGCCGTGTGCTGTCCGGCCTGGCGCGGGCAAACGGTTTGGACGATCGAATCCCGCTTTATAATGTGAACAGCCTCCGTGGAGCGGAAAGGACCGTCCAGCACAGCGGTTTGTGATTCACATCCGCAGCCAAACCTGAGTAACATTGAGCCGTGAACTCGGCAACCACCCGCAAGAAGCGCGGAACAAAAGCTGGTCGGGGCGACAATATGACCGCGCGCCTGACACCGTCGGCTGTTTCTGATGCCCGGGGCAACGGAGCGGGCCGGCCGGTTTTGCACGACCACGGCGCTCGCCTGGTCGTGCGCTTGGCCAACGAATACGACCGGGAGATCATTTACCGCTTGCGGCATGACGTTTACGCCCGCGAACTCGCGCAGCATTCCCCTAACGCGGCCGGCCGGCTCACCGATTCGCTCGACACCTTCAACACTTACATTGTGATTTCCAACGGCGACCGGATCGTGGGATTCGTCTCCATCACCCCGCCGGGCGGGCCCAGTTATTCCATTGACAAGTATTTCCGGCGGGAGCAGTTGCCGTTTCCCGTGGATGACAAGCTCTACGAAATCCGCCTGCTCACGGTGCCGCAAGCTTCCCGCCGCAGCTTCTTGGCCTCCGCCCTCATGTATGCCGCCTTTCGCTGGATCGAGGCGCGCGGCGGCACCCGCATCGTCGCCATCGGCCGCCAGGAAATCCGCAACATCCATCTCCGCGTCGGGTTGAAGCCCACCGGCCAGGACGTGCAGTCCGGCGCTGTCACCTACGGCCTCCTCCATGGCACCATGGCCGACATCCACGCCGCCCTCCCCGGCGTCCGCCCAATCCTCGACCGGGTCGAGACGGAAATGTCGTGGCAGATCGACGTTGCCTACAACACACCCGCGGCCTGTTATCACGGCGGGGAATTCTTCGAAGCGGTGGGTGACGAGTTCAAAACCCTCGAACGTCTCGAAGCCGTGATCAACGCCGACGTGCTGGACGCGTGGTTCCCGCCGGCACCCGGGGCCATCGCGGCGGTCGAGCGGCATTTGCCGCGGCTTTTGCGCACCTCGCCGCCCACTGGCTGCGAAGGACTGGTGCGGACACTTGCGCGCGTGCGCGGCGTCAAACCGGAGTGCCTTCTGCCCAGCGCCGGCTCGTCGGACCTGATTTTCCTGGCGCTACGCCACTGGCTCACGGCCGATTCGCGGGTACTGATTCTGGATCCGACTTACGGCGAATACGCGCACGTCCTGGAGCGGGTGATTCGTTGCCGCGTCGACCGACTGCCGTTGCACCGCGTCGAGCAATACCGCCTCGATCCCGGCCGCCTGGAGCTGAGTCTGGCCGGCGAATACGATCTCGTCGTGCTGGTAAATCCGAACAGCCCGACCGGCCAGCGAGTGCCGCGCGAGGCCCTGGAGGAGGTACTGCGCAAGGCCCCTCCGGCAACACGCGTCTGGGTGGACGAAACCTACGTGGATTACGCCGGAACCGGCGAATCGCTGGAGCCGTTCGTGGCGCGGTCGCAAAACGTGATCGTCTGCAAGTCCATGTCCAAAACCTATGCCTTGAGCGGCGCGCGCGTTGCCTATCTTTGCGCCGCGCCGCACCAGTTGGAATCGCTGCGGGCTCTCACTCCACCATGGGCGATCAGCCTTCTGGCGCAGGTGGCCGCAGTGAAAGCGCTCGAGGATCCGGATTACTACGACACCAGATATGAGGAGACGCACCTCCTGCGTCGGGAGCTTGTTGAAAGGCTCAAACCGCTGAACTGGGAAATCATCTCCGGCACAGCCAACTTTGTGCTGTGCCACCTCTCGGAGGATGGGCCGGACGCGGAAACCCTGATTTCCCGCTGCCGCCAACGGGGGCTGTTCCTGCGCAACGCGGCCAACATGGGTACAGCTCTGGGCGACCGCGCCATTCGCATCGCCGTCAAGGACGCCGAGACCAATCGGCGGATGGTGCAGATTCTTTCCGAGGAATGCGCGGCGCGTTTGCGCAAACGCACCCCGTCCCTCGTTGACAGCGCTTCGTGAACCTCACGCTGACGGTGGCGGAAAGAAACGATCCAGTCGGGAAAACAGCGACTTGTCGCCTTTCAGCACCAGTTGACGACTCTTCAAGGCTCCGCGCACGTCGGTCACACGCGTAAAGAGGGCCGACCACACCTCCGACTTGCAGCGCACGACAAGATCCGGGTTATCCGCAGTTCCTTTGGTCAACTCGCACCGGCCAGATTCAATGCGAATGTGATAAGCGAGTTTCCGATCGGGAAACTCAAATTGCAGGACGGCTTTGACACGGGCGGTGGCTTTGGGGTCGAGGTAGCGAACCATCTCGCGCATGAGGATGCGGACGTCGAGAGCCACACGTCTCCGCACGGCGTCTGGGTTCAGCGCCTCGCCGCCTAACTCGGTCGCGTTCGCCCAGTAAATGTTCGAGTAGTCGCGGAAATGCTCCTGATCGACCGCCAGCGGCAAGGACGCCGCCTTCATCGTTTCCGCCGACAAGCGGCCGGTATCACCGGTTTCCCTTCCAGCTTGAACGAAGGCTGCCTCGATGGTCTTGAGGGTTTTGGGTTTGGAAAGCGGATAATCCAGCAGATACGACTCCGGCCGTGTCAACTGTCCGCTGAGCTCCAGGTCCAAGCTGTCGGCGATGAGTTGAAACGTCTCGTTGGCCGGGCGAAAGGCTTCAGGCTCGTGCAACGCGCCAGCCACGATCGTCACGAGCTTTTTGCCACGCCACTGCTCCGGGTAACGGATGCGGTTGCCCGTCAGGCCACGCCCGGATGGCCCCAGGCCCGGTTGCGCCAATGGTAAGGTCCGCTCGAAGAACGCCTTCAAATACGAACTCATCGCGTAATAATAAATAGGTGTCGCGCAAACGAGCACCTCCGCGTCGAGCACCTGCCTGAGCAACGCGCTCATGTCGTCGCTGTGCACGCACTGGCCTGGCGTCTCGAGCCAGCAATGAAAACAGCCGAGGCAGGGCGTGATGGTGCTCGTGGTCAGATCAACGTCTGTGACCACGGCCCTCGTCTCGCGCAATCCCCGGACAAACAAGTCCGCGAGCTTTTGGGTGTGACCGGTCTTGCGTGGATTGGCCCGGAGGAGCAGGACTTTCATGCACCGCCCTCCACCAACGCCAACGTCAGTGAACCGCTGGCGATGAGGTTCCGTCCGGCGGACGCTTCGACCGCGAAACGGAACAGCCCGGCGAATTGACGGTCGCTCGCCGCCCGCAGCACCAGCACATCGCCGGGCACGGCGGCGTGTGTGAACTTGAGGCTGGTGGCGGCGAGAAAAAACACCTTCGGCTTGTCGGGTGGCCGGCTGGCAGCGAGTTTCTCGCTCAAGCCGATCAGCAGTCCGCTCGTTTGTGCCAGCGCCTCGGCCACCAGCACGCCGGGAAGGATGGGCCTTCCGGGAAAGTGGCCGGCGAACTGCGGTTCCTCGGCCCGCAACGTCCGTTCCGCCACGATGAATTTGTCCGGCTCAAGGCTCAGTACGCGGTCCACGAACAGGAACGGCGGCCGATGCGGCAGTACCGGCAGAATGTCATCCAGTTCAAACGGCGGTTTGTCGCTCATGGTTGGGGCACTTTGATTTCCCAGATCGTGCCCGCGTCCAGTTGGTTCAACGCTTGCGCCATGCGGCGGTAAACGCGGTCACACAGCCGGTCGGCGTCATCATCGGGATACGGCCGCTCGGGGTCAAGAAAACGGATGTGATAGTCGTTCGGTTGGCGGGGAAAAATGCTGCCCGGCAGCTTGGCCATGAAAGGCTGCGTCGAATGAACGACGACCGGTACCACGGGCACGGCCGCCGACAGTGCCAGATCGAACGCGACGCGATTGAAATGCTGCAACCGTCCGCTCCGGGCGCGCGTGCCTTCGGGAAACACCAGCAGGTTCTTGCCTTCGCCCAGCAGCCGCTGGCTTTTTTCGAGCGCGGCGGAAACTGAATTGAGGGAGTGCCGGTTGATGCTCACCAGGTCGAAGTAGCGCGCCAGCAAACCGTTCATCACTTTTCGCGTGTCGCGTGACTTGATCAAGACGCCGGTGCGCGGCAGCAAACCCATTAGCAACAGGGAATCCATCAGGCTGCGGTGGTTCGCCACCAAAACGGCGGGACGAACGGCCAGCGCTCGTTCCAGGCCGGAGATTTCGGCGATGTGATACGCGCCGATGAACGGAAGCCAGCGGCGCGAAAAGAATCCAAGGTAACGATACGTCACGATCTGAAGAAAATGCTGCTGCGCCCGCGGAAACGGCAGCATGACCAGGAACACAGGAAAAACCAGCGCGACGAAGGCAATTTTCGAGAGAAAATAGCTGGCGTAGCCGAGGCACGCCAGCGCGACCTTAAACGGATAAAGGGGTGCGGTCCCGACTTTCATTGATGCATTGCCGCCTGGTCGAGGAGCTGTCCGATCCTCCGGCGTTCGCCAGCCAGGGCGGGAATGCCCTCCATGGCCTGGCGGCACGCCTGCGCAGCCTCGGCGTACTTGCCCTGTTGAAACCGCACTTCGGCCAGCAGCCACGCGTTCGCATAGAAGCCGGGGTTGTTCGCTTCTGCCGCTTGCGCGCGGTGGAGCGCCCGGTCAAGATCGCCTCCCTTCAACGACCGCCAGCCTTCGGCCAGCCCGACCTTCGCGGCCAGGTAACGCTCGTACTCGCCGCCCGCCAGCATCGGATCAGCCGCCACCGTGGCCTCCGGCAACAGCTTCTCCAAGTCATTGAGGTCGAACGCGACGAATTTCCCAAGCTGATGCGGCGGCGCGGCGGCCCAGAACAGTCCTGCCGTCACATCCATGATGACCGCATGGGTGGCAATGAGCGGATTGAGGGAGCCACGATGCCCGTTGCCCGCCAGCCGGCCTCCCGGCAGCCGCCGGTCACGCAGCACCATCGCGGTCCGTTCCGCGTCCAGCGACCGCCCCGATTCCCGCAGTAACTCCGTCATCCGCTCGAACCGCGACACCGACGTGTCCACTCGTTTGAACTCGGCGTTGATGGGATCGTCCTTAAGGTCGGGAGTCAGGTAGTGGTTGGCGCAGACGATCGTGTCCTCGCTCTGCGCGGGTTCGCGAACCGCCATCCGTTCCGGCGTTTTTTCCACTACCACAAACCTTCCGTCCACGCGGCTGCCCACCAGGAACAGGGCGGAGACGAACACTTGCCGGCGGCGGATGATCTCTGTGGCCTCGGCCAGGTTGTGCGCGTGTTGCAACAATTCCCGGGCGACCAGACAGGTTGGTGTGCCTGCGGCGGCCGGCAGGCGCGACGGCGCGCCATTCACCGAGACCGACACACCCTCGCGGTTCAGCCCCGAGACACAGCCAGCCATGCCCGCCCACGCCAGCGAAATGAACGGAATCCCGGCGTCCGGTTTGCAGAAGATGATGATGCGGTCCTCGTCAAACACCGGCGCAGCCTCCCAGTCGAAGTTGCGGCCGCTCATCAGGTGTCCATCGCGCGTGCGCGGTCCCCACGCGCCAAAGGAGGTGCAACCCGGCCGGATCAGCGGGTTGTGGATCATCATGTAGGAGATGTCCTGAGCACTGTGGTAGTTGAGAATGCGGTTGAAACAAGGCCCCATTTCAGGATGTGTGTCCGGACAGCCGCGCGCGAGGCCGAACATCTCCATTTGAAGTTCGGGCGTGACGTGTTCCGCTAGGTGACGGTTCCTGCAGGTGACCAGGAACTTGAGCAGGAACTGAGTCCAACGATACGGCGCGACACGGGTGAACAGTTGCAGAATCGTGTCCTCCTGCCGGTGGATCAACGTTTGCGTGAGCGCGCCGTTGGCGTAACCCATCTCGAAAGGCGTGCCGGTGAGGTACAGCACCGGAAGACCTTCGCGGCGGCCAAACCAGTTGCGGCCTAGATAAACGCGGTCGCCGCGCCACTCGGGGGCCAGTCGGGTGATGGCCGGCTCTTCAACCAGTTGCGGCGGTTTGGCCGCCCAACGCATCATCAGAGCGGTCATCGTGCCCCATAGCACCAGCATGGCGGTGACGAAACCGCCGGCCAGCCATAGCAACCGGCGACGCCATTTGCGCCAGCGGTTCATGAGCGCGCCTCCGGCTGGAGGGCCGGTGGAATGAAGAATTCCGCCAGCCGCAACTCAACGCGATACGAAGCGGCGTTAACCTCGAATTCGCACGGAACCTCAACCGGATACCCGGCAAAGGTCCGGTAACGCCGTACGAATGCCCGGTAGAAACTTCGGCGGTTCTTCACAAGCTCCAATTCCTGCCACCGCTCGCCGCCGGGCGTGAAGATGTACCTGGCGGTCACGCCGTCAGAACCCGCGCGAGTCTGGAGCACGAGCCGGCCGTCGGCCAATCGGCCGGCCGGTTCCGGATGAGCGGGCGGGACAAACAGCCAACGCAGGTCACGCGCCAGAAATTGCCGGCTCCAGGATTCACGAAAGAGCGGCGTGACCTTGAGGACTGCACAAGCGCCATCGCTGTTCACCCGCACATCCGCCACCACGCCCAGGCTGCTGACGACCGCCAGATGGTATCCGTCCAGCGGAGAAACCGTGAGTGCGCCATCACACGCGAATTGCTTGCGTCCGACGGTGACGATGGCGCGCTGCGTCGCGCGATAACACGCGGGGAAAAGACTGGTGATGGCTAGTTGTGCGCGCGACACGGCTTGGCGATCCTGTGCAGCGTCCATCAAGACTGTCAAGGGCTGCCCACGGCGATGGGCGGCGCAACCAGTTGTCGACGCGGTTGCGATGAGCGCGAGGGGAACCAATATCTTCGTCAGAATGGAACCCCGAAAAACCCAGCGCGGCATAGGCGCAACCAAGATCAAGCATGGACGATTGGGGATGGAGAATGGAAAGACACCCTCACCCTGCCCCTCTCCCATCGGATGGGAGAGGGTGGTCCCGCCATGACGGGAGCGGGTGCGGGTCGATTTGAAGAGTTTACGCAGGCTGAGTAAACTCTCACGGATAGCAATATGGAACACACGGAACACAACGGAATAGTTGCAGCTGCTCAGGCTGGGTTTTCCAAGGCTTGTTTCGGCGCTCGCCTGGCTGTTCTGAAGCGAATTCACAACCTTCCAATTAGCCTTTCTTTCGTGTGTTTAGTGTATTTCGTGGTTTTCCCATTCCAATGTATCGTCAAGGCTGGGCATTGGTTTCCCCTGCGGCCTGGCGGACCTGTGCAATGTCCACTGGCGCGTTCCGGTCGAAGGTTCGCGGCGGCAGTTCGAATCCCACCCGCTGATCGCTGAAACGGATGTCCGTGTAATCGCCGCCGTTTTCCCGCAACACCACGCGCCTCGTCGCTTTCAAGTCGCCAGCCAGGTGCACCTCGATGGCAGCCATCATTTTTCGCACCCGCTCGTTTCGTGGGACGAGCACGACAACCGGACCTTCCATTGTGTTTGTCACAGACATGTCATATTCGCGCTGGTCACTGGCATAGCGGCCTTCCATGACGCCGGCAATCTGTGCGACGACATTCTGCAGCGCGTCGGCAAGGCCGATATCGAGCTTCTTCCATCGGTCGTCCACCCACTCGAATTGCGCTACGCCGGAACCGTCGGAAACAAGAATGGATTGATAGGGACTCGTGATTTCCCAGCGGATGCGGCCGGGTTTCTGGAAACAAAGATAACCTTCGGAACGCAGCGGGTCGTTAAACAAAGACAAATGGCGTTCCTGAACAAAGCGGGTGAACACCGTTTGAGCTTTCGCCATCGCCTGGCTGATGTTCTCGGGAGAAGCGACCACAAGCGGTTGGTTAGTTTGCGCTCCCGCGGTGGCCGCGCCAAGCACAGTGAGCGCATACCAAAGACCGGTTATCCCACCTCGAACGTCCAACCGCCGGGCCAGCCTGCGCTCGATGGCGCCGCTTCGGGAGTCCCCGGCTGGAGTTTGAAAGTCGGATGTTGGTTTCATCGTTTGTCTTCGTCACCGATCAATTCGTCGAGCCGCAGGCATTGGTAACCGTCGGCCTGCAGTTTGTCGAACAACATCGTGACCACAGCCAGCAGGCGGTCGCGGGGCACTCCGCCATCGTGCAGCAAGATAATCGCTCCCGGTCGCACGCGGCGCATAATGCGCGCAACGATTCTGCCGGCCGGGTCGGATCTTCGATCGAGGCCGCGCGCAGCGTAACCGACAACCTTTAAGCCCAGCTCACCCGCCACCCGGAACACACGCGGGTTCGTCAGGCACATCGGCGGACGGAAGAATCGCGGGGCCTGTCCGGTGTGGCGGCGGACTGCATCCTGTGCCCGCGCCACATCATCACGCAGCCGCCCAACGGAAAACAAGTTTGTCCGATAACTGTGTTGAAACGAGTGGTTCTCCACCCGATGCCCTTCTGCCACGATGCGCCTGGCCAGATCCGGGTGCTGCAGCACGCGTTCGCCCGTGCAGAAAAACGCGGCGCGAACGCCTCGCTCCGCGAGCAGCGCCAGCAGGGCCGGCGCATTTGTCGGGTCTGGCCCGTCGTCAAAAGTCAGCGCAACCACTTTGCGATTCGTGCCGGCACGGCAGAGACTCCGGCCGAACATCTGCCACTGGGGAAACGAAACGCCCAGCCCCACACACAGACCCGAAAGGGCGCAAAGCAGGCCGAGCAGTAACAGGCGCACCGCTCCGCTGCCAAACGCAAGCACGGGCAGGCCGGCGAGCAGGGTCCCGCCGACAATCCATTGAAATCTGGTCAGGCGCGCACGCAACACATTCCTTTGGTTCCGGTGGGGGAGAGCGTGTAAAGAACAATCGTTCGGCACGGGCCTGCTGTTGACGCGGGCTGTCCGGGGGGCAGGCAACCCGCCGGCGCGATTTCACCGCGTGCCAGTCCGACGGCCGTGAAGAAACCGAACGCTGACGCGGAATGATGTTCGCCGCAACACTGTTTGTAAGCGCCGCAGGGAATGCTTCTGCCGGCCAGCCGTGACAATGCTTCCGCCACGCCCAGGCAGGCGCCATCCAGCCACCGCCTGCCGTTCGCGCCGGTCAGCAACAAATCGACATCTCGGGGCGAAATGCCGTCGCGCTCCAACGTTGCCTGAATCCATCGCGCCTCAACCGCTGCATCCACCCGCCCGCCGGCAGCCGTCGCGCAACGGCCGATTCTGATGGCCGACACCAGCGCCAGCGGCCGGGACACCGCGCCCGCGCGCCCCAGGGTGAAAAGGGTGCAACCTTCGCCGGAGAGCGGCCGTTGCCCATCCCGCAGCGCCTCAGTGAAAGGACGAATCTCTGGCGTCGCCTGGTTCCACCAGCCCCAGCGCATGCCGGTCGTCAGGGCATAGGAATTCAACTCATCCGCTGCGCCGACCAGGGCCAGGTCCGCGTGGCCGAGAGCGATTTCGCCGGCGCCCTGCCAGAGCGCGGTTTCAAAGGAAATCTCACGGTGAATCGGCGTGGAATTGAGCCCGGTCAAACCCAGTTCGATGGCGACCTGTGATGCGAGTGAGTTGTGGACGGAGTTGGCGAAGAATGCCGGACGGGGCGCGCGCTCCTCTTTGAGGATCAAGTTCTCCACGAAAGCCGCCGTGTCGGTGAGCGAACCCAAGCCAGTTCCAACGGCCGCGCAAATGCGCCCTGACGGAATAGAGGCCGCCAGTTCGTCGTTCATGCTGCGGCGCGCGGCAGTGAGAACCATTTGCTGAATCCGGCTCAGTTTGCGTCGGCGGGCCGGCTCGATGAACTGATCCGCCCCGAAATCGCAGCAGGCATAAACGCGCGCCTTGCCCGGCGGCATCGCGGCGGGCACATCGAACAACGCGACCGGCGCACCGCCCCGGTGAAACGCGGCGCTGATTTCCGCGAGCGCGCTGCCGGCGGCGCTGACCACACCGGTTCCAAGGACTGCAATTGAGGCGCGGGACTTTGGACTGGTGGAGCGACGGAGTGCCGAGATCGGCGTGTCGGCGGCATTACTCCAACACTCCATTACTCCATCACTCCCCGATTCCAGAACCTCCTCACGTCGGCTGCTACGAGGCGAATCGGCCTGCCCGAACACCAAGGCCACGTTGTTGCCGCCGAAACCGAACGAGTTGCTCAACACGCGCGACAGCCGTTGGGCGCGAAATTCCTTCACCGGCTCAAGCCTAAGATTGGCATCGGCCACCTCGAATCCAGGGTTCGGCGGAATACCCTGTTCCCGCAGTGCCTGAATGCACACGACCGCCTGGATAGCGCCGCTGGCTGCGAGGGTGTGGCCGAAGATTCGTTTCACCGACGCGACGGGCGGCATCTGGTCGCCGAACAATTGCCTCAGCGCCCTCGCTTCGATCGCGTCGTTGTCGGGCGTGCCGGTGCCGTGGGCGCTCACATAGTCAGTCTCTGAAGCCTGACAGCCTCCCCGCGCCAGCGCGCGTTGCATGACCTCCAGCGCGCCACGTCCTTCCGGATGTGGCGCCGTGCCGTGAAAAGCGTCGCAGCTTGCGCCCCATCCGGCGAGCCTTGCCAGTATTCTCGAGCCTCGAGCGAGCGCCGGTTCTTCGGCCTCCAGCACGAGCATCGCCGCGCCTTCGCCCAAGCTGATGCCGGCGCGCCGCGCGTCGAAAGGCCGGCAGCCGTTCGGGTCGAGCAACAACAGTGAGCCGAATCCGTTCAGGGTCAGCCGGCACAACGAATCGGCGCCGCCCGCCAGCACCAGATCGGCCTCGCCTTGTTCGATGAGTTCGGCCGCCGCGGCGACAGCCATCGCGCCGGCGGAACAGGCCGTGGATACCGTTGCGCACGGCCCGCGAGCGCCGAGCCTTTGGGCGCACAAGTCCACCGCGCCGGCGCATTCATGGAATCGCAGCGGCCCGAATCGGCGCTTTTGTTCGCGCAGCAGGCGCGCGAGAAATTGTTCCGTGCCCAACATCCCGCCCACGGTGCAACCCAGCAACACGCCCGCGCGCTCCGGGTCGAGAACGCCAAGGCTCGACGCGAGGCCGGCGCTGGCCAACGCTTCCTGCGCGGCGATCCACGCCAGTTTGTCCGAGCGTGAGCCGCGGACGTTGCCAGCCAGCGCGTCCACGTTCATGCGGACCTGGCCAACGGGATGATTCGAGTAACGCAGCGAAGAGAAAAGAGTCAGGGGACCGAGGCCCGACTGCCCCGCGCGGACGGCTTCCCACACCTCACCCACACCACTGCCGACAGCGCAGATGATTCCCGTGCCGGTTACGACTGGATTCCGTCGGAACATGGTTTGCGATTGGCCGCGACGAATTCGGCCAGCGCCCGCACCGAGGCAAAGGCCTGGTCGGCGACTTGCCGCTCCTGAATGACAATGGCGTAATCCTGTTCCAGAACTGCCACCAGTTCGAGCGCGTCTATCGAATCCAGTCCGAGGCCTGTGCCAAAGAGCGCTTCGTCAGTCCGAATGTCCGCGGGTGAGACACCCTCCAGCCTGAAGGCAGCGATGATCTTGGATTTCAGTTCGTCAATCAGGATATCCATAACTGTGGTCAACAGACCGGGAAAGCCTAGCCGCCAGGAAAACGGGTTAGCAAGTGCTAATGGGCTTTTCGTCAGGCTCGGCTGAGTCAGCCGCGCCCCGAACAAGCGCCGCTACACGCGGCACAGTTTCCGGCACATCTCCACGAGCGGTCCCGGCGTGAAAGAGCGTTCGCGCGCCGTGCCTTGTCCGTGACCCAGAAGCAATGCGCAAGCGTGCCAGCCGCGGGGCCGCAAGCTGGCAGGCAGCCCTGCGGCGTCGGCGACTTCACGATCCATCGCCTCGCAACCCAGGCACAGGCAGGTGTCGGCGTCGCCCGCCTGCAGCCAATCAGCCGCTTCGACTCCGGCGTTGTTTCCGGCAGCGTCCGGCGAGACGAGGCACAATATCGGCCCCTTGAGTCGGTAGCGAATGCAGATCTCGCCGATAACGGAACTCGGAAGTGTGTAAGCGAAAATGCTCGGCCGCGGCGTTTGCACGAAACGGATGTCGGTGTCAAGAGATCCGGTGAAAGATTCGACGCACACACCCATGCGTTCGCGCCGCGCTTCCGCCATCACATCGAAACCAGCATCAAGCATTTCCGCCGCCATCAGGCCAAGTCGGCACATCAGGTCCATGCGGGCGAACCGCGAAGGATCGGAATCGGACACCAGCGACCAATGCAGACCGTCCAGTCTGCCGTGCTGCAACGATTCCTTCAACGGTGAGCGCCAGGCGCGCAAGCCGGTCAAATCGTTGCCGTGGCCTTCGGGACCGACGTAACTGGCGGCGAGAATGGCTGGATCGTTCATGGCAATTCCTGTTCCAGAACCAGCGCGCCGTTCGTGCCACCAAAGCCGCAGTTGACTTTCAAAACGCGGCGAAGCCTCGACGCGGAGCATGGGTTTTCGAGTAGCGACTCCGGCACCATCCGATCACGCTCCCGCAGGCGCGGCGTGCCGGGAAGCAACTGCGACTCCATCGCGGCCAGACAGAGGATCGTCTCCACAATTCCCGCAGCGCCAAGCGTGTGTCCGAGCATTCCCTTGCTTGAGTTGAACGGCGGCACGCGCCCGCCGAAGGCAGTGCGGAGCGCCAGCGATTCCATGCTGTCATTGTAGGGAGTGCCCGTGCCGTGGGCGTTGATATAGTCAATCGAGTCCGGCGCGGCTCCAGCCTTGCTCAGTGCGCGGGAAATCCCCAGCGCCAGCCCGGAACCATCGCGTGAAGGACCGGTGAGGTGGTTGGCGTCGTTGCTGCTGCCCCAGCCGGAAACGAGGATGCACGGCGGCAAAAGCAGCTCGCGCCGAGCCAGCACCAACGCGCCCGCCCCTTCGCCGAGACTCAGGCCTATTCGCGCCTGGTCGAAGGGCCGGCAGCCTTCAGGATCAAGCGACTTCAACGCTGTGAAGCCGGCCAGCACAAAACGCGAAATCAAATCCACGCCGACAACAAAGACCAGGTCGGCAAGATTGCGGCGAATCAGCATGGCACCTTGCTGAATCGCCAGCAGGCCGGAAACGCACGCGGCGGAGACACATTGCACCGGGCCGCGCGCATCGCAAACCGAAGCGAGGTCGGCAGCCAGCAGCGCGGGTTGAATGTGCCTTTGGGCCACCGGCGAACACGGCTGGCGGCCGACGAGCGCTTCGAGGGCTTCAATGTTCGCTTTGGTGGTCGAGAGCAGCAATCCGCGCCTGGCCGGCGGCACCGTAGCGCAGACTTCCAAGTCTGCGGTGTCGCGGGTTTCCAGGCCCGCTGGAGGTTTGGTAATCCGAGCCAGTTGAGATTCGGCGCACCTTGCCGACCTGGAAGCCGGCGACGCGACCGGTCTGGAAATCTGCGCTACGAGGGAAGGCGCGGCGAGCAGTGTCGCGACACTTTGCTCCGCCTGCTTGAGAGCGGCGTGAGCGAAGAGAAAAGCGCGCGAGTCAGCATGGCTGGAATCCTCGGCGCGCAGTTGATCGAGTGTTGCCTCCGGCACCCAGCCGGCGACGATGGTCTGGCGGGTTTTGCCGACGACACAATCGCGCGGGAGCAGGCCGCTGGCATTGGTTTGGACCGCGCGTTTCAGAGGTTCAATTCCGGAGCCGAGCGCCGTGATGGCGCCGCAGCCGGCGATGGCGACGGCGGGTTCGATCACGGCAGTTTCCACAACGGTTCCCAGGCGGTGAGACGTTCGAGCATGAACTTCGGCCACGTCAGCAGCAGTTCGCCCGCCGGGGTGGTGAATACCTGGCTGGTGCCGCCGGTCGCCAGCAGCGCCGCCGCTCCTTTGCGGCGAACCTCATACTCGAAGTCCAGTCTTGCTGCGTCCGACTTGAACAGCCGGGCGGTGACTTCCAGCGTGTCGGACAAGCGCGCGGGCGCGAAATAATCGACGTGGAGATGGATGACCGGCACGGCGAGGTGGTGTTCGATGAACGTGGTGTAATCCACGCCGTAACGCCCGCCAAAGGCGCGGCGGGCTTCTTCAAAATAGTTTGCATAATGTCCGTGCCAGACAACGTGCAGCGCGTCCACCTCGTTGAAGCGGACGAGCACGGTGGTCTTCTCCTCCAGATGGGGGCGGGGCGCGGCGGACGAGACCGCCCGGGCGGCGGCGCGGCGATGGGGAACAGCGGCGTGTTTCATGTCGGGCGCAAGTCTGGCACAGAACCGTCGCTTGATCCAGGCGCCGGATGAGCGGCCGGCGGATTTTCCCAAAAGGGGTAAAGGTTGAACCATTGAAACGGATACTGCCGCGCGACCGAGGCGAGGCGTTCGGCGTATTGAGCAACGTGGGGCTGCAACGCTTCCGGCCCGGCGCGAAGCAACTCTTTGCCGATTAACTTCGGCGGGAAGGTGAAGAATCGGTAGCGGCCGATGCGTTCACGCACGACAAAGACCTGAAATATCGGCGCGCCGCTGGCGGCGGCGAGCAGATACGGGCCGACGGGAAAATGCGCCGTACCGCCCAGAAACGGCACGGCCAAATCCATGCCGCCAAAGGCACGGTCGCCGAGCAGCCCGACAATTTCACCGCGCCGCAACGCCGCCGCGATCGGGATACTGCGCAGCGGATGTCCGTCGGTGGTGAGCAGACAAAACTGTTTTGCCTGCAGAGCGCGATCAAACAGCCGGCGCAGGCGCGCCTCCTCCTTTTCGAGCACGACGACATTGACGGGCTTGCCGAGGCGGCCCAGGAGATGGCCGCCGATTTCCCAGCTTCCGACGTGCGCGCCGAGCAGGATGATGCCTTTGCCCTGGTCGAGGTATTCCATGAACATCGGTTCACCTTCGAAGCGGCATTCGATCCGGCTCCGCCCCATGATGACCGCGAGGCGGTCGAGCAGGGTGACGCCGAAGGAGAAGAAATGTCGGTAGACGAGCGCAGGCCGTTTCCAGAACGGGCGCGGGCCGAGCGCGCGTTCGAGGAACTGGACCGAGGAACGGGCGGCCTGGCGGCCGGCCAGCGTGAAGTAAGCGGCCACGAACACGAGCCACACATAAGCCCAGCGCACGCCGAGGACCCGGATGAGTTGAACGAAAAACCAGTTGCCAAAGTAGCCGCCGCGGGTCCGGCCGGACCAGCGCGCTTCGCCGGAGGCGCGGGGCGGGAATGATGCCTGTGTATCAGCGTCCATATAGGTGTCTTGCGTTCACATCAATTCCCGCGTCGCAGGTGTGCGGTTGCAGGTTGCGCTGGAGGCGTCGATTGGAGGCCAACCGGCAACCTGCAACTGGCTTTCCGGCCGCTCACATGCATCACGGCACCGGCGGGCGCGGCAATAAAAGCCGGCGCTGCGCCTCGCCCGATTCAAGGAGATCGCGCATTGCCGCAATATCTTCGAACAACGGCCGGTCAGTCGTGAGTTTTTCCGAGACGCCCCGGACTATCCGACGCAATTGAGCGTAATGTTCGCCCATGACATCGCCGCCGCGCAGATCGGCCGCCTGCGCCAGGGCGAGCGCCTGGATCGCCGCCAGCTTCCAGACTTTGTCGGTGAGGTCACGCGTCATTCGCGCCGAGATAGTGCCCATGCTAACCACGTCCTGGTTGTTGGCGTTGGTGGGGATGGTCTGCACGGAAGCCGGTGCGCTCAGCATGCGGCATTCGGCGGCCAGCGACGTGGCGAGCAGTTGCACCCCCATGAAACCGGAGTTCAAACCGGGATCGGCGCCGGAAAGCAATGGCGGCAGACCGAGATTGTAGCGCCAGTTCACCAGCCGCTCGAGCTGTCGCTCGAGCAACAAGGCGCATTTTGCCAGGCCGAGGCGCAGGTAATCGCAGGCCATGGCGATCTGTTGCCCGTAGAAATTGCCGCAATGAATGATGGATTGGGTCTGCGGAAAGGCGAGCGGGTTGTCCGTGGATGCGTTCAACTCCCGGGCGACGACCTGCTCGACGTGCCAGAGCGCTTCCTGGAAGGCGCCCAGGATTTGCGGCGCGCACCGCACCGAATACGGGTCCTGGATCTCGACGCCCGGCTCGACCGGCTTGGCGTGCGAACCCCACTGGTGCTCGTCGATCTCCCTGCAGAACCCTGGATGCGTGCGCAGGTGTTGCGCGATGCGATCCGCGACGGCCGCCTGCCCGCGAAAGCCGCGAGCTTTGTGAACCTGCTCGCACAAAACCTCCGGCGACGCCCAGAGCGCCTGGAATAAACAAGCGATCAGAAGTTCCGTCCAACTCAGGAGCGCACCCGCTTCGTGGGTCGCCAGTGCCGCCAGCGCGGTCATCACGGAAGTGCCATTGACCAGCGCGAGACCTTCCTTGCATTGGAGCGTGACCGGCTTCAGGCCGTGTTGTTTCAAAGCGTCGATTGCGGGTAACCGTTGATCGCCGACGCGGACATAGCCCAGGCCAACGAGCAAGCGGGACATGTGGGCCAGCGGCGCGAGATCGCCGCTGGCGCCGACAGAACCTTCACACGGGATCTCCGGCAGCAGATCGCGGTTGAGCGCCACAATCAGCAATTCGACCACCTCCGGCCGGATACCGGAAAACCCGCGCGCGAGCGCATTGGCACGAGCGGCCATGATGGCCCGTGTTTCGACCGCGGAGAACAGCGAGCCTTGTCCGACTGACAAATGGTGCAGCAGGTTGAGTTGATGTTGTTGCAGGTCCTCCGTTGAGACGCGGGTGCCGCTGAGCGGTCCGAAGCCGGTGTTAATGCCGTAAACGGCACGTGGTTCGGCAGCGACTTTTTCAACGAGCGCCCGGCTCTGGCGCATCAGGGCGCGGGCCGAATCGGCCAATCCACAGGAGTCCTCCCGATGCACCAGCACCCACAAATCCTGAATCGTCAGCGCGTGTCCGTTCAATTCGATCATTTTGCCGGAGATGATATTCAGCTTGACGCTCAGAGTGCAACAGAGGTTTTTCCTTATCACGAAAGCTCGCATCCCGGGGATGAAATCCTGGAGCGTGGTCAGCGCGAGCGGATTGATTACAGTGTGAACGGGGCGCGCCTGGCCACTTCCTGGACCGGTGAAGAATGGCTGCGCCTGTATGGTGGCGTCAGCGGCCAGCCAGCAGCCAAACCGGAGAAACTGCGGAGTTTTGGATTTCATGCCGGGTTGGAGTTGACGAAACTACCCCCTTGGGATCGCGGGTATGTAGCGTTGGATGCCGAAGCGTGGGATTGGCGCTCGTGGCATCCGGACGCCACGGCCCAGGTCGGCCTGTTCATCGCACCGAAAGGTCGAGGCAAGGCAATGGAGGCCCCCCGATTCTTTCTCGAACTGCGTTCCGGTCGGGTGATGCTGGGGCAATTTTACAGCGAAACCGAGCAGTATTTCGCCCTCGGTCTTGCCACAAGCTGGTGAAGCGCCGAAGGCGCGGGCACAGGCTGGAACGGCGGAGAACGGTGCCGGCCTACCGCAACTTCGTCAACCCGCGCTCCGCGTCTTTGATCACTCGAAACCAGTAATTGCGAAAACCGAAACCCACTGCGTTAGACACTTCGCGCTCGGAGGAAATCACCTCGCGTGAGGCAACGTCAAAGGCGATCACATACACGGCACCGACGCCTTTCTTGTCCGCTTTGATCAGGCGGTCCACGATGAACACCACACCCAGCCCGTCCTTGCTCTCCATTTTGTAGGACTTTACCGCTCGGGCAATATCCTCCGGGGTGATGTGCGATTTTTCAATAGTATCGTCCGGACCGGGTGTGTTGACGATCTGTTTGGCGCTGGCGGTCTTGTTGGCTTCAGTCACACCACCGATGTCGGTGACGACCTGCTTCCGGGTTTCCTTTTCGACAAAACGGATTCGTTCCTGCAGGAAAAGGCTGTTCCAGGCCTCCAACATGCCGGGGAAGATAGCCTCAGGATTCCGGAAATCGCCCGGCCCGATCATCCGCGCCATTGAATAGTCCAGTCCGGCCCACACGATTTTGTCGGAGGTCAGGAGCGGATTTTTCGCTGGTTTGTCCGCGCCGAAAGCGCTTAAGCCACATATCAACATTCCTGCCATTAGAATTCTTTTCATAGAGGTATGGTGAGCATTGCTGTTTGTGTTGAACTCGCGTCTGGAGGGTGGACGAGTGTGTCCTGCTTTGGCAAGTCGGTTCCGCGTTGCCTGTGGGAGAAGCTGGGGACATCGTGACCCCCTGGTGAAGATCAAAGTGCTGAGCACTCGACGTCGAGACCAGCTGTTTGGGATCCTTCGTGAGGTCCGAAGATCGGCGGCATCGGGGCGGGGAGGCTT
>Ga0326728_10009377_pt1 | contig 23607 bp, 34 predicted proteins | sample MB3enrmetagenome_FD_207602 | JGI IMG/M metagenome (GOLD analysis project Ga0326728, IMG submission 207602) | Lab enriched peat soil microbial communities from McLean, Ithaca, NY, United States - MB31MN | ecosystem: Environmental > Terrestrial > Soil > Wetlands > Peat | place: USA: New York... | reverse complement strand
CGGAGTACGACATGCGCGGCGGAGTGCGCGGAAAATACGCCAGCCGCTTCAAGGGCGACGTCGTCATGGTGACGCTGGCCCCCGATGTGGCCGCCGTTTTTCCTAACGCCAATTCTGTCAATCAGGCTTTGCGCGTCCTCATCGAGGCAGCGAAGAGCGTGGCTCCGGCGGCCTGATCTTCTGAGACAGACCTGAGGTGAACCTTGCAAGACAGCCTGAACAACTTTCTCACCTCTACGCCATACGCCTATGCACTCTTTTCTTTCGCGGTATGGTGCTGCGTTTGCTCCCTTATCAGCCTCCTGAGTGGCTGGTTTGCACTCTCGCGCCGCTTCCCGAGGCAATCCGAACCATACGGAGTGACGCGCCGCGTGGGACCGTGGTTTGGGACTGTCTACACCCGCTTCTGGGGGCACTACAGCGGGGTGATGCGCCTGGTCGCGGCGGAGGACGCTCTTTACCTCTCGGTGCTGTTTCCCTTCCGCATCGGCCATCCACCGCTACGCATTCCCTGGAATGAGATTCGGCTCTCACGAAGCAAGCGCTTCTGGGTGAATTACGTCATCCTCACCCTCGGCCTGGAGGAACAGATCCCCTTTCGCATCTCCGAGCGCATGGCGAAGAAACTCGGCCTTCTGGAGCGCGTTCCAGCGAAGATCGACGTTCCCGGCGAGGCCAACTTCGACACGCTCAGCGACGAGTTTATCGAATCGCAGCGCCAGAAACCGGGCTAAACTGTCAGTGAGGTTGCCATGCCGACCGCCGATAAAGTTCGTGCTGCCTTAGAAGAACTTGCCCCGACGCAGGAAAAGGTGGATCTGGCCGTGAAGACGGCCATCGAGATCGCCAACCCCTCTCGTGTCTTCATCTTCGGTTCCTGGGCTCGTGGCGAGGCCACGATCAACAGCGATCTGGATCTTGCTGTACTTTTCTCCGACGACCGCAAGGCTGAGCTGGGCGAACTCCATACAAAGATCTCAAAAGAATTGCGCCGCATTCCCATGAGCATCGATTTGATCGTTGCCTCGGAAGGCTATGCCGCGGAATTTGTATCCTCGGTCAACAGTGTCTACTATAAGATCCTTCATCGAGGGAGGTTGGTTTATGACGGCGCAAATCGACAGACAAGCTCGGGTGCTGCTTACGAAGGCAGCCGAAGATGAGTGCGTCCTGAATTTATCAGGAATCCCCGAAGGCCCTTTCGGGTTTCACGTCCAGCAAGCGATCGAGAAACTCCTAAAAGCCCCTCTTTGTCAATTATCTATCGAATACAAGTTCACCCACGACCTGGAGTCTCTCGTGACCCAGTTGGAGGATGTGGGAGAGACTATTCCCGATTTCCTTGTCGATCTTTCAAAGATCGGTAGATTTGCTGTCACAAATCGCTACGACGATATTCCCGAGTTCCACGTGCTGGATCGCGCCGCCGCCATCGCCACCGTGCGCCTGATCCGGGAATTTGTGGTGGGGCGGATGGCGGCGCTGAGCGCCACTGCCCTTCCGCCATCGGTATAATAGTGAGAAGCGCCTGCCGAGCCGGGACCCAAGTCCCAGAGCCGCCAGGCGCATTCGAGCATATGCTGACCAAAAATCTACCCGAAGCCCTGACTTTCGACGACGTGTTGCTGGTGCCCGCCTACAGCGAGGTGGTGCCCGTACAGGTGAGCACACAGACGCAGTTGACTCGCGAAATTACGCTCAACACGCCGCTGCTCTCTTCGGCGATGGACACGGTGACCGAATCGCGCATGGCCATCGCCATGGCCCAGGCGGGCGGCATCGGCATTGTGCATCGCAATCTCAGCATCGCCGAACAGGCGGGCGAGATCGATAAGGTGAAGCGTTCCGAGAGCGGCATGATTGTGGACCCGGTGACCATCGGTCCCGATCAGCTCATCGGCGACGCGCTGGACGTGATGCGGCGCTACAAGATCAGCGGAGTGCCGGTTACCCGCGGGCAGCGGCTGGTGGGTATTTTGACCAACCGCGATCTGCGCTTCGAGACCCGCACCGACATTCCCGTCGGCGACGTGATGACCAAGGAGAACCTGATCACCGTTCCGGTGGGCACCACGCTCGAGGAAGCCGAGCAGATTCTGCACCAGCACCGCGTGGAGAAACTGCTGGTGGTGGACGATCAGTACAACCTCAAGGGTCTGATCACGGTCAAGGACATTCAAAAGAAGTTGAAGTATCCCAACGCCAGCAAGGACAATCAGGGCCGGCTGCGGGTGGGCGGGGCGATTGGCGCCACCGGCGACTATCTGGAGCGGGCCGCCGAACTGGTTCGCGCCCGGGCCGACGTATTGGCCATCGATTCTGCCCACGGTCACTCCTCGCGGGTGCTGGAGGCGGTGCGCGAGGTGAAGAAGGCCTTCCCCCATGTCGGCCTGCTAGCCGGCAACGTAGCTACTTACGATGGGGCGATGGCGCTGATCGACGCCGGCGCGGACGCCATCAAGGTGGGTATCGGTCCCGGCTCCATCTGCACCACACGCATGGTCACCGGCGCAGGGATGCCGCAAGTGACGGCGATTGCCGAGGCCTATCGGGCCGCCCATCAGCATGGCATTCCGGTCATCGCCGATGGCGGCATCAAGTATTCCGGAGAGATCACCAAGGCGATCGCGGCGGGCGCCAGTTCGATCATGATCGGGTCACTCTTTGCCGGCGTCGACGAGAGCCCCGGCGAGACCATTCTCTATCAGGGACGCAGCTTCAAGACCTATCGCGGCATGGGATCGCTCTCGGCGATGAGCCAGGGTTCGGGCGAGCGCTACTTTCAGTCGAGCGCCGATCTGGAAGCAGCGCAGAGCGGCAGCGAGGGTGTGGTGCAGCGGGAGCGAGCCGGTCAGAACCGGCTGGCGAAGTTTGTCCCCGAGGGTATCGAAGGCCGCGTTCCTTACCGCGGACCGCTGGAGGCGATGGTCTTCCAACTAGTAGGCGGATTGAAATCGGGCATGGGCTATCTGGGCTGCGGCAGCATCCCAGAGCTGCAGGAGAAGGCGCAATTTGTGCGCATCTCCGGCGCCGGCCTACGCGAGAGCCACGTGCACGACGTCATCATCACCCGGGAGGCTCCGAATTACCATGTCGAGTAGCGAACGCGGCCAGCGGAACTGGATCAACATCTGGTGGCCGGTCGCTCTAGGAATTTGCGTCATTCTCTTGGAGTCCACCGAGTCGCTCGGGGCCGACCACACCTCCGGTCCGCTGCGGCGTTTTTTTACGGCGCTCTTTGGCCCTGTCTGCGACGCCCAATGGTATCTAGTTCATCACTACATTCGCAAGACCGGACACTTTTTCGGCTACGGCCTGATCGGCCTGGCCTGGCTGCGCGCCTGGTGGTTGACCCTGCCTCATTCCCGCCTCTTTCAGGACGTGCTGCTGGCGCTACTAGGCACGGCCGCCATCGCCAGTTTCGACGAGTGGCACCAGACCTTCCTGCCCAACCGCACCGGCTCACCGTTCGACGTGATGATCGACTGCACTGGCGCGATTACCCTACAACTGATCGTCTATCTCTATATGTGCCTCTTCCAGACCAAGAAGCTGGTGCATACGGCGTCTAGCACCCACACCCACGCCTAGCTGCCCGCGGAGCTCCATGGATGCGCCTTTCTGTTACTCTGGGAGCATCTCCAGAGGACAATTGCCGTGACGATGCGGAGAAGGTCCACAAGACGTTCAAGGGGCGTTCTTATAGCCATGTTGGCTGGACTTTTGGGAGCTGGAATAGGGTGTTTCTTCGGCCAACAGCAGACCAGGCATCAATCTGAGATGCGTTTGGCCGATGCGGCGCACACGCGCATGATGCCCTTCGTCACACTTGCGCGGGAGGCCAATTCTCTCCTCGCGGCTCTGGCAAGGACTTCGCTTCCTCCCTGCTCCAGCGATGAACTGGCCTTGTTCCGGCAGGAGCTTTTTTACTCTGAGACCCTTCACGATGTCGGGCGCATCAAGAACGGGCATGCCGCCTGCTCGGCTATTTACAGCGGAGAGCAACTGAACCACCCCCTCCGCGAAGCACTGCTGACCCGGCCAGACGGCCTGCTACTCTATCGCAACGTCGTACCCTATCTTTCATCCGCTCAGACAGTGTATTTCTTCGCGCGTAACGGCTTTTGTGTCGTGGAAGATCCGACCCTCAATGACCGCTGGCCGCATACCCATATCTACATGGAAGGCAGTATGCTGGACGAACATCGACAAGTCATGATTCGGCCCCATGGCACGCCCTCCCAGTATCCGGCAGCGATCCGGGACCGCAACTATATTGGATTCCTGGGCGACATGCACTATGTGACTATGTGCTCCGCGGAGGACTTTTTTTGCGTAAGCGCCTTTGAATCCTTTCGCCTTGCGCTCTGGAATAACCGCGGCCAAATTGCCAGCGAGACAATCGCGGGAGGCATTCTGGGGCTGCTGCCTGTCTTGGGCATCTACATCTTCTTGGCCTACAACCAGAGCCTGCCAAACCAATTGCTACGCGCGCTGCAGAGGCAGCAAGTCCAGATGGTTTACCAGCCGATTGTGGAGCTTGGGAGCGGAACGGTGGTCGCCGTGGAAGCCTTGGCGCGTTGGACCGATGAAGCTGGGTACTCCGTCAGTCCCGAGATATTTGTGCGTGTCGCGGAAGAGCGAGGCCTCATCAACCGGCTGACCCGATACGTCATCGAGCGCTCGCTCTCGGAATTTGCGGCTTATCTGCAGGAACACCCTGCATTCCGCATCCATATCAACGTCTCGGTGCTGGATCTGCAGGGAGACCACTTGCTCCCCGTACTGAATGACTGTATTCGCCGCTTCGAGCTGCATCCAAGCTCCATCGTAATTGAGATCACGGAGAGCCAAACGGCGCTCAAGCAAATGGTGAGCGAAGCCATCAACCGGCTTCGGCAAGCCGGCTTCTCGACCTATATCGACGATTTCGGTACCGGCTATTCGAGCTTGGCCTACCTGAAAGACCTCGCAATCCACGCCATCAAGATCGATAAGGTTTTCACCCAATCCATTGGAACCGAAGCGGTTACGCTTTCCTTGTTGCCGCAGATGCTGGCTATGGCTGAAGCACTCGGCTTGCAAGTGGTAGTCGAAGGAATTGAGACCGCCGAGCAAGCCGCGTATTTCGTCGAGAGACAGCCGCTTCTACTGGGCCAGGGATGGCTCTATGGCCATCCTCTCCCTGCCGAGGAGCTGCTGGCGCAATGGACCCAACGGGATCTGGCACCCCATGTGGCGAGCTTGCCATAGGTTTCCCGAGGCAAGAGCCCGGCAAATGCAGGCAAGCAAACCTGCTGTCGCTACTGGACAGGTCTTTGGCCCACATATTACATCGTTTCCGGGTGGGTAGGCGGTGCAGCTTCCAGCCGAGATGTTGCTGTAGATTGCGGAATTTGCCCCAATTGACGGCCAATGCTCCATGGCGGTCCACGATGGCAAAGGTAAAGGGACGCGCTCCAAGTTGGAACACGCCCCTTTGAGTAATGCGCAAGTCCCTCCCATCTCACAGGATGGAAGTTTGTTGGGAAGGTGCTAACCAGAGCAATCAAAGATTGCCTAGAGGAGCGGAGCTAAGCGGCTTGCTCGCCGCCTTCATCCTTCTTGGCTTCTTCCATCTGCTTTTCCAGTTCGGCGCGCTTCTTGGCCTTGACTTCGGCGCGCTTTTCGCGCTTGGCGTCGAGCTGCTTCTCGGCTCCGAGGAGCTCGATGAAGGCGGTTTCGCCGCCGTCGCCCTTGCGGAAGCCAGCGCGGACAATGCGCAGATAACCGCCCTGGCGATCGCCGTAACGGGGTGCAACCACCTCGAAGAGGCGGGTGACCGAGGTATCGGTCATGAGAAAGGCGAGGGCCTGACGGCGCGAATGAACATCGCCCTTCTTGCCCAGGGTAATCATCTTTTCGATGAGCGGACGAACGGCCTTGGCCTTGGCCACGGTGGTCTGCACGCGGTCTTCGACGATGACGGACGTGACCAGGTTGCGCAACAGGGCGCGACGATGGCTGGTATTGCGTCCGAGCTTGTTTCCTGCATTGCGATGGCGCATGATGCAACTCTCTTTCGAATCAGGGGTCAGGGGTTAGGGGTTAGGGGTCAGGGATCAGTCAACGCTGATGTTCTAGCAGGCTTTCAACTGATCTCTGATCTCTGAACCCTGATCCCTGTCTTAAAAGTTTTCGGTCTCGGTGGGCAACTGCAAGTCGACGGAGTCCAGGGGCTCGTCTTCGTCGTCGTAGCGGCCATAGCTGGCAGCCAAAGCGGCGGCGGGGGCGATGCTGGTGGGTCCGGGGACGGCATTGCCGTTCTCATCGATCTTCATTCCCAGCGACAGACCCATCTGGGCGAGGATTTCCTTGATCTCGTTCAGGCTCTTGCGACCGAAGTTCTTGGTCTTGAGCATCTCCGCCTCAGTCTTCTGCACCAATTCTCCGATGGTCTGGATATTGGCGTTCTTGAGGCAGTTATAGCTGCGGACCGAGAGTTCCAGTTCTTCCACCGAGCGATTGAGGTTGTCGTTGCGCAGCAGGGTACGGCCTTCTTCGCCGCGCGCCTCGGCCTCGATTTCCTCCTCGAAGTTGATGAAGATGTTCATGTGGTCCTTGAGCAGCTTGGCGGAGAGGCCAACCGCATCGGCGGGCTGGACGGCCCCGTTGGTCCACACTTCGAGAGTGAGCTTGTCGTAATCGGTGATCTGGCCCAGGCGGGCGGCTTCGACGATGTAGTTGACGCGGCGCACCGGCGAGTGCACGGAGTCAACGGGAATGAAGCCAATGCCCAGGTCGGCATCGAAGTTCTTGTCCGCGGAGATGTAGCCGCGCCCTCTCTTGAGGCGCATCTCCATATCCAGCTTGCCGCCTTCACTGACGGTGGCGATGTAGATGTCCTTGTCGAGAATCTCGACGTCGCCATCGGCCTCGATCATGCCCGAGGTGACCACGCCGGGCTGATCGGCGCGCAGGTAGAGGGCCTTGGGGCCTTCGCCGGCGAGCTTGAAGGGCACCTGCTTGAGGTTGAGGATAATGTCGGTGGCATCCTCGACCACGCCGGTGATGGACTGGAACTCGTGCAGCACACCCTCGATGCGAATCGCGGTGACCGCGGCGCCCTCGATGGAGCTGAGCAGGGTGCGGCGCAGGGCGTTGCCGATGGTGGTGCCGAAGCCGCGCTCGAAGGGCTGAGCGCTGAACTTGCCAAAGGTGTTAGTCAGCGTTTCGGCGTCAACGGCCAAACGCTTGGGCTTTTGAAATCCTCTCCAAAGCATATCTGTCTCTCGTTTCCCGCGCGGCTGAAACGTCGCGATGCATTTTGCGGCGGCCGCGCAAGTTCTCCTTCGTGTGGGATGCAGCTTACAGCGAACAGCCGACAGCTCACAGTAATCCCAGATGACTGTAAGCTGTCTGCTGTCTGCTGTCAGCTTACTTGCTGTACAGTTCGACGATGAGCTGCTCGTTGATGGGCAGGTTGATGTCGTTGCGCAAGGGGAGGCGGAGAATGCGGCCGGACATGTTCTCGAAGTTGGCTTCGATCCATGCGGGAACCGGATTCTGTGCGGCGTACTGCACGCCCTGCTCGACGACGATCAGCTTCTTGGCGCTCTCGCGAATGGAGATCTCGTCGCCCACCTTCACCTGGAAGGAGGGAATGTTGACCTTGCGGCCATTGACATTGACGTGACCGTGGCGAACCACCTGGCGGGCCTGACGGCGGCTGATGGCGAAGCCGAGACGGAAGGCAACGTTGTCCAAACGGCGTTCGAGTTGCTGCAAGAGCAGTTCGCCGGTGACGCCGGGGGCGCGGTTGGCCTTCTCGTAGTACTCGCGGAACTGGCCTTCGAGCGTGAAATACATGCGCTTGGCCTTCTGCTTCTCATGCAACTGCAGGCCGTAGCCGACGATCTTGGCCTTGCGGTCCTTGCCGTGCTGACCGGGGGGGAAGTTGCGCTTCTCCAGCGGGCAATGCTCGGAGGCGCACTTGGGCCCCTTGAGAAATAACTTGGTGCCTTCGCGACGGCAAAGGCGGCAAACTGCTCCGGTATAACGTGCCATTTCTTCTCCTGACTGCGGATGACGGCCGGTTTACGTGTCGGAGGACATGTCGTCCCGGCCCATGTGCTAGCTGACGGCGAACAGCAGACAGCCAACGGTTAGTTGCAGACAGCCAACAGCTATCAGAAGACGGCATCCGCCGCCGACTGCAAGCTGTTAGCTGCCTGCTGCACGCAGCGCTTACACGCGGCGGCGCTTGGGGGGACGGCAGCCGTTGTGCGGCACCGGCGTAACGTCGCGGATGGAGCGCACTTCGACGCCGGCTGCGGCCAAGGCACGGATGGCGGACTCGCGACCCGAACCGGGACCGGAGACGCGCACATCGACGGCGCGCAGACCGTGATCGCGGGCCATGCTGGCAGCATTCGAGGCGGCCTGCTGGGCGGCGAAGGGGGTGCCCTTGCGCGAGCCGCGGAAGCCCAACGAACCCGAGCTCTTCCAGCTCAGGGTGTTGCCCACCTGGTCGGTAATGGTGACGATGGTGTTGTTGAAGGTAGCCTGAATGTGCGCAATACCGAACGGCACATTCTTGCGCTCGCGCTTCTTGAACTTCTTGTTTTTGGAGGCTTTGCCGGCTGCGGACTTGCCTGCCCCGCCCTTCTGCTCTGGTTTCGCCATTAGGTTTTACCCGTCGCTTTCTTCTTGCCGGCCACCGTGCCCTTGCGGGGGCCCTTGCGGGTGCGGGCGTTGGTGTGGGTACGCTGACCACGCACCGGCAACGACCGGCGGTGACGCGTTCCGCGATAGCTTTGGATGTCGATGAGGCGCTTGATGTGCATCGTGACGTCCTTACGCAGGTCGCCTTCGACGTTGCCCTCATCCTCGATCACCTGGCGGATGTGGTTGACTTCTTCTTCGCTCAGGTCCTGGATCTTTTTGAAGGGATCGACATTCGCCTTCTGCAAGATCTTCAACGCCCGAGGATCGCCGATGCCAAAGATGTACGTGAGCGCGATCCTCGCCTGCTTGTTGCGGGGCAGATCGACGCCAGCAATACGTGCCATGGAAATTCCTTTGCGGCTACGGGTTGAGTGCCTCCGGCCTTAACCGGCTCGCACGGGTGGAACGGCTGGCCTCCTGGGGTTCTTCGCAAGCCTTGAATCAAGCTAACTAGCCCCGGATGAGCTTACAGCTTGCAGCGGACAGCTTACAGTTGCATCTTGCGTTTGCGAGACTTTCACTGTCTGCTGTTGGAGATGGGCTGTTGGCCTTCGTGGAGGTTGCCGTCAATGCCAGGCTGCCTAGCCCTGGCGCTGCTTATGCTTTGCGTTCTCGCAGATCACCCGCACCACACCGTGGCGCGTGATGACCTTGCACTTGACGCAAATCTTTTTTACCGATGCACGGACTTTCACGGTTGTTGACCTTTCTACCAGCTTTCAACTCACAGCCCGCAACATCCGGTTCGTTCCATGAGCGCCGAAATCGCCACCCAGGTCAGATCGGTTGCCGAAAGCGGGGAGCGAAAAGCTGCCCTACTGCGATTTTCCGCGCCTCAAACTGCCGCGCGGGCCTTAAAACTCATTTGTAGCGGTACACAATGCGGCCGCGATTCAGGTCGTATGGACTCAGCTCCACGGCCACGCGGTCGCCCGGCAGGATGCGAATGAAGTTCTTGCGCATTCTGCCCGAGACATGGGCCAGCACCTCGTGATTGTTCTCGAGCTTGACCCGGAACATGGCATTGGGCAGGGTCTCGGAGACCACTGCCATGACCTCAATCGCGTCTTCCTTCGACAAACTGTATCCCGCTTCTGCCGTCCGCTCCCGCGGCCCGGCGTGGTTGCCCGAGTGTGCTACTCGGTGAGAATCTTTGCTCCGGTGGCGGTAACCGCCACCGTATGCTCAAAATGGGCGCTCATGCTGCCATCCACGGTAATCGCCGTCCAGCCGTCGCCGAGCACCTGCACATCGGGACCGCCAGCATTCACCATAGGTTCGATGGCGATCACCATGCCCTCGCGCAGCTTCATACCCCGCCCCGCCTGGCCGAAGTTCGGCACCTGCGGATCTTCGTGCATCTGCCTGCCGATGCCATGGCCTACAAAATCCCTAACCACGGAAAATCCCTCAGCCTCGACCACCTTCTGCACCGCCCAGCCTACATCGCCCAGGGTGGCACCAGGCCGCACTACGTCAATGGCGGCATGGAGAGAAGCCTCGGTCACCCGCACCAGCCGCGCGGTATTGGGGTCGATCTTCTCGCCCACCGGCACGGTAATGGCCGCATCGCCGAAGTATCCGTCGATGATCGCCCCGCAATCTACCGAGACAATCTCGCCCTCATGCAGCACTCGCTTGGCGGAAGGAATGCCATGCACCACCTCGCCGTTGACCGAAGTGCAAAGCACACAGGGAAACCCGTGATACCCCTTGAACGCGGGTTTGGCGCCGCGGGAGAGGATATGAGCCTCGGCCGCCTTCTCCAAATCGAGGGTGGTGACGCCCGGCTTGACCAGATTACGCACCAACTCCAACGTCTCGCGAACCACCCGGCCCGCGACCCGCATCTTCTCGATCTCTTTCGACGACTTGAGGACTACCGCCACGAGTACCCAGCTTTCATCTGACAGCCAACAGCAAACAGGATGCAGTTTCCGAACAGAGTTGAGCGGCAACTGCAAGCTGCCAACTGTTCGCTGTCAGCTCGGAACACACACATTTGCCGTCGAATTGCGCTACTTCCGCAACCCTTCGACGGCGGTAACGATGCCCGACGCGATCTCCAGGATCGGCCGGTCTCCATCCACTTCAGCAAAGCGGCCCAGATCCCGGTAGTGCTCGACAACCGGTGCGGTCAGCGCCGAATATGCGCGCATGCGCTCTTCGAAGACCTTCTCGGTATCGTCGGCGCGTTGCACCAGAGCCGCGCCATCCGCATCGCAGAAACCATCCTTCGCCGGCGGCTTTCCATGGATGTTATAGATGGCCCCACAGGTTGGACAGCTTCTGCGGCCGGTGATGCGCCGCAATAACCGATTATAATCCACCTGAATGCTGACGGCAACCACGGGAAGGGCTTGGCCCATGGCCGCCAAGCGACCGTCAAGCCAGGCAGCCTGGGGGAGGGTGCGGGGGAAACCGTCGAGGATGTATCCGCGGGCGGTATCGGGCTGCTGCAGGCGGATGGCGACCATCTCGTTGACCAGAGAATCGGGAACCAGTTCGCCGCGGCCCATGATCTCCTTGGCCACCTTGCCCAGTTCGGTGCCTTGCGCCACATTGCCGCGCAATAGATCGCCGGTGGAGATTTGGGGAATACCCCACAACTTCACCAGCTCCTTGGCCTGAGTCCCCTTGCCCACGCCGGGTGCACCTAACAAAAGAATCGGGCCGGGGACGGTTAAAGACACCGTCTCCCGGCCGCTTTCCACTGCACAAACAGAAGATGACATTACCAGGTTTTCCTTCCGCGGATGCGACCGGAGCGCGGGGAAAAGCCGTCATAATGGCGCATGATCAGCTGCGATTCGATCTGGTTGACGGTATCCATGGCCACACCCACCACGATAAGCAGCGAGGTGCCGCCAAAGTAGAAGTTGACGTTCATGCCATGCGTCATCCAGTTCGGCAGAGTTTCAAAGACCCGACCGATCAGCCAAAGCTTGTCGAAGCGGATGCCGGAGATCATGAAGGTGGGCACCAAGGTGATGATGATCAAATAGATGGCGCCAACCAGGGTGATGCGAGTGAGAATGTCGTTGATGAAATCGGAGGTACGCTTGCCGGGGCGGATGCCGGGGATGAAGGAGCCCGACTTGCGGAAGTTGTCGGCGATGTCGTCCGGCTTCATCACGATGGAGATATAGAAGTAGGCGAAGAAGATGATGCCCAGAATATTGAGGATCACATACCACGGGTAGCCGGGCTGGAGAGCCTGCACAATCTGCACCAGGAAGCGATTGTTCTGCACGAACTCCATCTGCCCGATCATCAGCGGCACGGAAAGGATGGAGGAGGCGAAGATGACCGGCATGACGCCGCCGGAGTTGACCTTCAAGGGCAGATGGCTGGACTGGCCGCCCATCATGCGGCGACCGACGATGCGACGGGCGCTCTGGATGGGAATGCGGCGCTCGCTGCGCTCGACAAAGACGATGAAGGCCACGACGGCGATCATGGCGGCCAGCAACGCCAGTACAGCGATGGCGGTGAAGTTGCCCCAGGCATTGGTCTGGATCTTAGTCAGCAGTTCGCCGACGGCGCGGGGCAGGCCGGCGACGATGCCGGCAAAGATCAGCAGGCTCATACCGTTGCCGATACCGCGGTCAGTGATCTGCTCACCCAGCCACATGATGAAGGCGGTGCCGGTGGTCAAGGTCAGGACCGTCATCAGCACAAAGCTAACGCCGGGATTCAGGACCATGCCGCTCTTGGTCAACATCAGGGCAATGCCCAGAGACTGCAGGGCGCCGAGAATGACCGTCATGTAACGGGTCCACTGGGTGATCTTGCGCCGGCCCAACTCGCCTTCCTTCTGGATGCGGGCCAATGGTTCGTAGACCACGGTCAGCAACTGGAAGATGATGGAGGCGGTGATGTAGGGCATGATGCCCAGCGCGAAGATGGTCATGCGGCGCAGGTTGCCGCCGCCGAAGAGATCCATCAGGCCCAGTGCCGAGCCGCCCTGGCTGCTGAAGAGCTGTTCCAGCAATTTGCCGTTGACGCCGGGAGTGGGAATGTGCGCACCCAGGCGGTAGACGGCAAGAATGGCCAACGTGAACAGGACGCGCTTGCGCAGGTCGGGAATCCGGAAGATATTAAGAAACTTCTCAAGCATGTTTGAGTATCCGCTTCAGGGCGTTTGCCGCCGCTTGAATCATTGCACTGCCATCTTACCCGCGCAGGGCCCGTTCTGTCGCGGCCAAGGATCAGGGATCAAGGATCAGGGATCGGAGATCGGAAATCAAAGGCCACAAACCGGGCTGCTCTACCTGCGAAAGGAGCCTCCCGCAAGAGGCTCCCATCCGCAACGAATTACGCTTCGGTAACCGCCACGGCGCCGCCCAAAACCACAGCCTTGCCGCCAGCCTTTTCGATCTTTTCGGCGGCCGACTTGCTGAACTTGTGGGCGTAAATGGTGAGCGCCTGGGTCAGTTCGCCGGAGCCGAGGATCTTGATGAGCGCCTTCTTGCTCGAGGCCAGACCCAACTTGCGGTAATCGTCCAGACCGATCTCGGTGATGCCCAGGGACTCGATGGCCAGGGCCAGACGATCCAGGTTGACCACCGTGTACTCGGTGCGGAAGATGTTGGTGAATCCGCGCTTGGGCAGGCGGCGGTGGAGCGGCATCTGGCCGCCCTCGAAACCGCGCATGAGGCTGAAGCCAGAACGGGAACCCTGGCCCTTGTGGCCGCGGGAAGAGGTTTTGCCCATGCCGGAACCCATACCGCGGCCGACACGCTTGCTCCCGGTATTAGCCTTGCGGGGAGCGCGTAAATTGGAGAGATTCAATGCCATGATATTTCCTCGCTGTAGCGCCGGACGAAGCATCGGCTCAGTCCGACTCGCGTTTGTAAATCCGTGATCAGCCGACAGCTAACATCTGACCGTTTCCACTGCCCAAGCCCTGGGCAGCGAAGCCTGAAGCTGTGGTCCACATGCAAACCGTCAAAACTGAATACTGCTAGCTGACGCCTGTCGGCTGTCAGCTAGCCTTCGATGATGCGAACCAGATGCGGAACGGCCTTCACCATGCCGCGAATGGACTCGTTATCCACGCGTTCGACGATCTGGTTGAGGCGGGTAAAGCCCAGGCCCTTGACCACCAGCTTGTGCTTGACCGGCGTGGAGTTCTTGGAGCGGTAGTATTCGATGCGAATCATCTTGGTCTCGGCCATGATTACAGCTCCTCCACCGACTTGCCGCGCATGGCGGCAACTTCGGCGCGGTCGCGCAACTGCACCAGGGCGTCGAAGGTAGCCTTGATGACGTTGTGCGGGTTGGCGGTGCCCAGGCTCTTGGTGAGCACATTCTGCACACCGGCCGAGGTCATCACGGCGCGCACGGCGCCACCGGCGATGACGCCCGTACCTTCGGGAGCCGGCTTGAGCAGCACCTGTCCGGAGCCGTAACGGCCCAGTACCTGGTGGGGGATAGTGGTCTCGGTCAGGTTGATGCGGAAGAGGTTCTTCTTGGCCGACTCGATTCCCTTGCGGATAGCCTGGGGAACTTCCTTGGCCTTGCCCGAACCGTATCCGACCACGCCCGAAGCGGCGTCGCCTACCACCACCAGCGCGGCGAACGACATGTTCTTGCCGCCCTTGACCACCTTGGTCACGCGATTGATGGATACCACCTGATCCTTCAGGTTGTACTGGTTGGCATCGAGTTTCTTCTTCAAGATCGTCATTGCTCTCTCGTCTCTTTTCAGCTAACAGCAAACAGCTTACAGCTTGCAGCTAATTACGGCGCACCAACTGTTAGCTGCCAGCCGTCCGCTGCTTCACTAGAATTCCAGGCCGGCCTCGCGAGCGGCATCGGCCAGAGCCTTAATGCGTCCGTGATAGAGGAAGCCGCCGCGGTCGAAGACCACCTTCTTCACGCCCTTGCTCACGGCCTGTTCGGCGATGGCTTTTCCCACTTCCTTGGCCGTGGCCACATTGCCGCCGGTCTTGAGCTTCAATGCCAGGCTCGATGCCGAAGCCAGAGTCACACCCTGGGAGTCGTCGATCACTTGCGCGTAAATGTGGTTGAGCGAGCGGTAAACGTTCAGCCGCGGGCGCTCGGCGGTGCCGGACATCTTGGCGCGGATGCGCGCGTGGATGCGCTGGCGGATGGCGTTGCGATTGGTCTGGGTAATCATGTTTTCTCGTTCCTATCGGCGTTGCGGCCTCGCCGCATCGTTCGGTGAATTCAGCTTACAGTGGCAGGCAGACAGCCAACAGTTGTTTCCGCTTACTGTTAGCCGTCTGCTGTTGGCTGTCAGCTTACTTTGAGCCCGTCTTGCCGGCCTTCTTCTTGAGCTTCTCGTCGGAGTAGCGCACGCCCTTGTTCTTGTAGGGATCGGGCTTGCGCAGGGAGCGCATGTCGGCGGCCACCTGGCCCACCTTCTGGCGATCAATGCCGCTGATCGTCAGGTGCGTCTGCTTGGGATCGATGACTACCTCGATACCGCTGGGCAGCGGGAACTCGATGGGGTGGGAGTAGCCCAGGGTAAAGACCACCATGCCCTTGCCCTTCATCTCGCCGCGATAGCCGATGCCGACGATGTCCAGTTCCTTCTTCCAGCCGGCCGTGACGCCCTGCACGGCATTGAAGACCAGGGCGCGAGTCAGGCCGTGAAAGGCGGCGACCTTGTCGCTGTCGCGGTTCACATGCAGTACCCCATCCTTGGTCTCCAGGGTAATACCGTCGGCGATCAGCGCCGTGACTTTGCCCTTGGGACCTTCCACCAGAACCGTGTTGCCCTCGACCTTGTACTTCACGCCCGCGGGCAGCGGGATCAACTTCTTGCCAATACGCGACATCTTCAATCCTTGGGTGGCTTGCGAGTCCCGAAGCGGCTTGCGCCGCGGCGTTCCACTGCAGCCCGTAAAACAGCTAACAGCCAAGAGCCGACAGCTTGCAGTCTGTTGCTACGAAACTGATTGCTATGAGCTGTCTGCTGTGCGCTGCGGTTACCACACTTCGCAGAGCAACTCGCCGCCGACGCCTTCGCGGCGGGCCTGGCGGCCGGTCATGACGCCCTTGGGGGTGGTCATGATAGAGATACCCAGTCCGCCCTGCACGCGCTTGATCTCGTCGCGGCCGATGTAGACACGGCAGCCGGGACGGGAGATGCGGGCCAGATCGCGGATGGCCGCTTCCGTGCCGCCGTACTTAAGGTACACGCGGAGGATGGGCTTGCCTTCTTCTTCCTGGGTCTTATAGTTCGAGATATAGCCCTCTTCCTTGAGGATGCGGGCGATCTCGGTCTTCAGCTTGGAAGCCGGAACATCCAGCTTCTGGTGGCGGGCACGGATAGCATTCCGGATGCGCGCCAGGAAATCCGCTACGGGGTCGGTCAGACTCATTCCATCTCCTTCATTCCCCGTTCGCTCCCCGCCCTGAAAGTCAGTGCGGCTGGAGAACCAGCGGGAATGTGCTACTACAGTTAACAGCGGACAGCCAACAGCTCACAGGATTCAATATTCGCGGGACAGATCGCTGTCTGCTGTCCGCTGTTAGCTGTCTGCCGAATACCTACCAGCTCGACTTGACGACGCCGGGGATCTCGCCCTTGAGCGCCAGAGAGCGGAAGCACAGGCGGCAGATGCCGAACTTGCGCAGAAAACCGCGCGGCCGGCCGCACAGCTGGCAGCGATTGTGCTTGCGGCAGCTAAACTTCGGCTTCCGCGCGTCCTTCACCCTTTTTGCAGTGGTTGCCATGATTCCTCATCAACTCAGCTACTAGCTTCTAGCTACTAGCTTCCAGCTCGTTCATGCTCGTTGTGGCGTACTGGTTCGCCCGTCCGAGACAATCTTGTTCAACCTCTATTGCCAACCCTGCCCGAAAAAGCAAGGAACCAGAAGCTGGCGGCCAGAAGCTGTTCTTACGCTCCCTGGCGGAACGGCATACCGAAGGCCTTGAGCAGAGCGCGGGCACCGTTGTCGTCCCGGGCGGTGGTCACGATGGTAATGTTCATGCCCTTCAGCTTCTCCACCTTGGAGTAATCGATCTCGGGGAAGATCAACTGGTCGCGCAGGCCGAGAGTATAGTTGCCGCGACCGTCGAAGCTCTTGGTCGAGACGCCGCGGAAGTCGCGCACCCGGGGCAGCGCCGTGGCAATCAAGCGGTCGAGAAACTCGTAGGCCTTGTCGTGACGCAGGGTCACCATGGCGCCGATGGACATGCCCGCGCGCACCTTGAAGGCGGCGATGGACTTCTTGGCCTTGGTGGTGACTGGCTTCTGCCCGGTAATGGCAGCCAGATCGCCAACCAGGGGATCCAGCAACTTGGTATTGCCGGTGGCTTCGCCCAATCCCATGTTGATGACGATCTTCTCCAGGCGAGGAACGGCCATGGGATTCTCCAGCCCCAGCTCCTTTTGCAGAGCCTGCTTGATCTCCTTGTGGTACTTCTCTTTCAACCTTGCCGACATCTCTCTGCTCTCTTTCTTCCGGTGTCCGGAGTGGCTCGCAAGCCGTGTACCGATTCGGAAGGTTATCTGCCTCGGCTACCAGCCGCTAGCTGCTAGCTACTAGCCGATTGCGGTGAATCTTGCATTCCAGTTTTCGCCTGCCGGTGCCCCAGAGGGGCAAGAAGCTAGAGGCGAGGAGCGGGAAGCTACTTTTTGGTGGGCAGCGTCTGTCCACACTTTTTGCAAACGCGCACGCGGATGTCGCCTTCACTCTTGTAGCCCACGCGCACCGGGCCGCAATTGGGGCAGACCAGGGCGACGTTGGAGACGGTGATGGGCGACTCCTGCTCGGCGATACCGCCCTTGGTGCGCTGTCCCTGCTTGCTGGAAACGGTTTTCTTGACCACGCGCACGTGCTCGACCAGCACCGCTCCCTTGTCGGGGAAGACGCGCAGCACGCGGCCGGTCTTGCCGCGGTCGGAGCCGGTCAGAACCTTGACCGTATCGTTGCGATGAATATTCATACTCGGCATCTCTTCTCCAAAAAACAGCTCACAGCGATCAGCTCACAGCCGCCAGTTCTCAGTTTTTTTCAACTGTCTGCTGTCCGCTGTCTGCCTTGCGCTGCCCTTAAACCACTTCCGGGGCCAGCGAAACGATCTTGAGGAACTTCTTCTCGCGCAGTTCGCGGGCCACGGGCCCGAAGACGCGGGTGCCCACCGGCTCGTTGGCGTCGTTGATCACCACCGCCGCATTCTCGTCGAAGCGGATGTAGGTGCCGTCGCGGCGGCGATATTCCTTGCGGGTGCGGACGATGACCGCCTTGACCACTTTGCCCTTCTTGACGGTGCCGTCGGGCGAAGCTTCCTTGACCGCCGCGGTGACCACGTCGCCGAGGCCGGCCTTTTTGCCCAATCCGCCGCCGAGGGGCAGAATCACTTGCAGCTTGCGCGCGCCGGAGTTGTCGGCCACCGCGAGCATGGTTCTCATTTGCACTGCCATGGGTTCTTCTCCTCAGTGTCAGTTTTCAGTTGTCAGTCTTCAGTCTAGAGCATTCCGCTACCCGCTCAGTCGCAACTGACTACTGACAACTGACCACTGAAAACTGTTCTTCCCGCCTGCTTAGTTAGCCGCCAGCTTGCTGGCCGCAGCGTCTTCGATCTGACCCAGGGCCGAACGCCGCACGATCTCTTCCAGATTCCAGCGCTTGAGCTTGCTCAGCGGCCGGGTCTCGCGAATGCGCACCACATCGCCCATGCGCGCCGAACCCTGTTCGTCGTGGGCATAGAACTTCTTGGTGGAGCGCACGATGCGCTTGTACTTGGGGTGCGCCTTGCGCATCTCGACCGCGACCACGATGGTTTTCTGCATCTTGGTCGAGACAACCTCGCCCACCTTCTCATTGCGCCGCGCGGCAAGCGCCGGCGTTTGCTCCGCTGCTGTCGTCATCACTTAGCGGGCTCCCTTCTTGGCCGTTGCTGTGTCCAGCCCGGCATCCTTCGCCGCGCCGCGGACACCCAGCTCGCGCTCGCGGGCCACGGTCTTGATTTGTGCGATCTCCTTGCGCAGCTCGCGGAGCTTCTTGACTCCGTCGTTCTGCCCCAGCGAGACCTGAAAGCGCAGCCGGAACAGTTGCTCGGAGGTAGTCTTCTCCTGATGCCGCAGCTCTTCGTCGCTCAGATTGCGAATCTTCTCGAGTTCCATCGTGTTTCTCTCCCGCCCCTGCAACCCCTCACGGGCGCGCGGCGCGTCTAACTGCGCGGCACCGGCCTAGGCCAGTTTCACCGCGGCCACAACCTTGTCTGCGCCCGGCCGCATCACGAACTTGGTCCTGAGCGGCAGCTTGTTGGACGCCAGACGCATCGCCTCCTGGGCGATCTCCGGCGCCACCCCTTCCATCTCGAAGAGGATCTTGCCCGGCCGCACCACCGCCACCCAATGGTCCAGGGCGCCCTTGCCGGAACCCATACGGACTTCGGCGGGCTTCTTGGTGATGGGCTTATCCGGGAACAAGCGCAACCAGACCTTGCCGCCGCGCTTGATAAAGCGGGTCATGGCGATACGGCTGGCTTCAATCTGTCGGTCGGTGATGTAACCGCATTCCATCACCTTCAATCCGTATTCCCCAAACGAGAGAGAAGAACCGCGCCACGCCTTGCCGCGTCTCTTGCCCTTCTGCTGCTTGCGGAATTTCACCTTCTTTGGCATCAACATAGCGAAAACCTCGAAAACCAGGGGTCAGGGCTCAGGGGTCAGGGATCAGTCACGATCCCGGTCCCTGCTCACATCCCCAGCAACTTGCAAATCCTGATAACCATCTGTCCCAGAGCTAGCGGCCAGGAACTTATCCCTGACCCCTGAGCCCTGATCCCTGCTCTTAAAACACCGACGTGCCGACCGTGGGCGCCTGCCGGCGCTTCTGCTCGTAGATGTCGCCGCGATAGATCCAGGTCTTGACCCCGATCACGCCGTAGGTGGTGTGCGCCTCGGTGAAACCGTAGTCGATGTCGGCGCGCAGCGTGTGCAGCGGCAAACGGCCCTGCAGATACCACTCCGAACGGGCGATTTCGTTGCCGTTCAAGCGGCCCGAGACGCGCACCTTGATGCCCTTGCAGCCGAAGCGCAACGCCGAATCCACGCTCTTGCGCATGGCGCGGCGGAAGCTGACGCGCTTCTCCAACTGCAGAGCGATGCTCTCGGAGACCAGTTGCGCGTCCAGTTCGGGCTTGTTCACCTCGATGATGTCAATAAAGACATCGCGATTGGTGCGCTTGCCCAACTCCGCCTTGAGCTTCTCGATCTCCGCGCCCTTGCGGCCGATGACGATGCCGGGACGGGCGGTGCGGATCAGGAAGCGCAGCTTGTTGCCGGGGCGCTCGATCTCTACCGAGCTGACGCCGGCAGCCTTCAGTTTGTCGCGCAGCTCGGCCTTGAGCTTGACGTCCTCGACCAGGAGCTTGTCATAATCGCGCTCGGTGAACCAGCGCGAACGCCACGGCTTGTTCACGCCCAGCCGGAATCCGTAAGGATGGACTTTCTGTCCCATGCTCTTTTCCTCAAACCCTCTAGGCCTACTTCGCGGCCTTCTTCTTGCTCGCCTTCGGCGTCTTGTCTTCGACCTTGGTCACCAGCTCTGCGCCGGTGTTGCGCTCGGCCACGCTGATCACAATGTGCGCCAGGCGGCGCTGGTAGCGGAAAGCCCGTCCCATGGGGGCAGGGCGGATGCGCTTCATGCGCGGACCGTCGTTGGCCAGAGCGGTCTTGACGTAGAGGTTGTCCACGTCCAGATCCAGGCCCTTCTCGCCGGATACGTACTTGGCGTTGTCAATCGCGGAGGTCAACAGCTTGTGGATCACCGGCGCGATGCGCTTCTTAGTGAAGGCCGCGGTGGTCAGCGCCTGTTCTACCCCCAGGCCCTTGATCAGATCCAGCACCAGCCGCGCCTTTTGCGGCGACACGCGCTGGAATCTGGCTTCGGCCCGATATTCCCTTGTCTCGACAGCCATTGGTATGCCTTCCTCAACCTTCTCGCGAGCCACCCGCTTGCGCCGGCCCCCGCTTGTTCAAGCCCCACGTCCTGGAGACCCTGGAGCTAGCAGCAAAAAGCTGCTCTTGCCTACCGCGCCTTGGCGCCGGCCTCGGATTTTCCGCCCGTATGCCCCTTGAAGGTGCGCGTGGGAGAAAACTCGCCCAGTTTGTGGCCCACCATGTTCTCAGTCACATAGACCGGAACGAACTTCTTGCCGTTATGCACGGCGATGGTGTGGCCGACGAACTCGGGAAAGATGGTCGAACGCCGCGACCACGTCTTGACTACCTTCTTGTCATTGGCCGCGTTGAGAACCTCGACCTTGACCATCAGGTGCGCATCCACGAACGGACCCTTTTTTGTCGAACGTGCCATAAAACTCAGCTCCTAGCTTTTAGCTTCTAGCCCCAGGCTTTCTCAAGCCCGAGGCCGGCTGTCTGCTCAATCCTGTTTACGTCCCATTAGCTAGCAGCTGCAAGCTGATAGCTAAAAGCTGTCCGTCTACTTCGCCCGGCGGCTGACGATGAACGCATCGGTGCGCTTGTTGTTGCGTGTCTTGTAGCCGCGCGTGGGCTGGCCCCACGGGGTCACCGGATGACGTCCGCCGGAGGTCTTGCCCTCGCCGCCGCCATGGGGGTGATCGACAGGATTCATGGTCACACCGCGATTGGTGGGGCGAATGCCCTTCCAGCGGTTGCGGCCGGCCTTGCCGATGGCCACGTTCTCGTGATCGGTGTTGCCCACCTGGCCGATGGTCGCCATGCACTCGACCAGCACCTTACGGGTTTCGCCGGAAGGCAGCTTGAGCAGGGCGTATCCGCCCTCCTTGGCCACCAACTGTGCCTGGGTACCGGCGGAGCGGGCCATCTGCGCGCCCTTGCCGGGGCGCAGTTCGATGGCATGGACCGTGGTGCCGGCGGGGATGTTGAGCAGCGGCAGCGCATTGCCCACCAAAATGTCGGCCTCGGGGCCGGAGCTGATGGTGGCGCCCACCTTGAGCCCGACGGGCTGCAGGATGTAGCGCTTCTCGCCGTCGGCGTAGTGCACCAGAGCGATGCGGGCACTGCGATTGGGATCGTACTCGATGGTCGCGATCTTTCCCGGGACACCGTACTTGTCGCGCTTGAAGTCGATCAAGCGCAGCTTCTGCTTGTGGCCGCCGCCGTGATGACGGATGGTCAACTCGCCGGTGCTGCTGCGTCCGCCGGTACGCTTGCGGGTCGTCAACAGCGGCTTGTGCGGCGACGACGTGGTGATGTCGTCGTTGACCAGCGAGGTCTTGAAGCGCAACGTCGGCGTTATCGGTCTGTATGTCTTGATTGCCATGTCTTTGTCCTAAACGAGCTGCTAGCTGCTAGCTTCTAGCCGCTAGCTCGTTCCGTTTCTCCGGAAGCATTTTCGCGCTTCCGATAGTCCTTCCGAAGAGCTTCTACCTACCAGTTTCCAGCTCTTCCCGCATCTTGCGCGGCAACCTGGCGTTTCAACTGCCTAACCAACAGCCAAATAGCGGCGGCTGGCAGCCAGAAGCCGTACTACAGGTTGCTCACGTACTCGGGCATCTTCTCGCCGGCCTTGAGGCGCACGTAAGCCTTCTTCCAATCCGGCTTGAAGCCGGTGAACTTGCCGCGGCGGCGTTCCTTGCCCAGGACGTTGGCGGTGCGGACACCGGCCACCTTGACCTTGAACAACGACTCGACCGCCTGCTTGACCTCGGTCTTGCTGGCCTCGGGAGCGACGTCGAAAACCAGCGTGCCCTCGGTCTCTTTGACGTTGAGGCCCTTTTCGGTGATCAGCGGGCGGCGAATGACGGTATAGAGAGTCGGCATTATGCGGCCTCCGTATGCGCCGCGAGCTTCCGCTTCGAGGCGTTCTTGAGCAGCATCTCGACCAGTTGCTCGAGGGCGGCCTTGGAGAAGATGGCGCGCTCGTAGCGGAGCAGGTCGTAAGGATGCACCTCGTTGTTGAGCACCAGCTCGACACCGGCCAGATTGCGGGCACCCAGCACCAGAGCCGGGGTCAGCGTCTTGCCGTTCTCGACCAGCAAGGCGGTACGCGTCACCTGCAGCTTGTCCAGCGCGGCGCGATAGAGCTTGGTCTTGGCGTCTTTCAGCTCCAGCGTGTCCACCACCGTCAGCTTGCCGTCGGCCAGCTTGGAGGCTAGCGCCGAGCGCAGCGCGCCCAGCAGCTTCTTGCGCGGGAAGGCGTAGTCATAGCTGCGCGGCTGCGGTCCATGTACCGTGTAGCCATGGCGCCAGAGGGGCGAGCGCACCGAACCGATACGCGCCCGGCCCGTGCCCTTTTGCTTCCACAGCTTCTTGCCGGAACCGGCAACCTCGGTGCGGCTCTTGGTCTTATGGGTGCCCTGGCGCAGCGAGGCGCGGTAGTGCTTGACCGCCTCCCACAGCAGAGCCTCGTTGACCTGCTCCGGCGCGAAGAGCGCGTCGGAGAGCTCCATCGAGCCCACCTTTTCCCCGTTCAAATTCACAACATCCACGTTTGCCATCGTCTTCTTCTTCTGCCGGCCATATGCCCGGCTTGGATCTTTTCGCGCTCGATGAGCGCATATGCCTGGACGGGCAGTCTTACTTCTTCTTGCCCATGGCCTTCTTGGAAGCCTTCAACGGATCGACGGTGCCGGATCCGGCGAATCCGCGACGCTCGCGCGGCGGGTTCTTGGCTTTGGAGATGACCACGTAGCCTTCGCGCGATCCCGGAACCGCACCCTCGACCATGAGCAGATTCTCTTCCAGATCGATGCCGCGGATGCGCAGGTTGCGTACCGTCACTTGAGCGGCGCCATGATGTCCCGGCATGCGTTGGCCGGGGAAGACGCGCGAGGGAAAGCTGGAGGCGCCAATCGAGCCCTGCACCTGGAACATGTGGCCGTGCGACTTGGGACCGCCGCCGAAGCCGTGGCGGCGAACCACGCCGGCAAAGCCGCGACCCTTGGAGGTGCCGATGACGTCGACG
>Ga0326728_10009376_pt1 | contig 23611 bp, 23 predicted proteins | sample MB3enrmetagenome_FD_207602 | JGI IMG/M metagenome (GOLD analysis project Ga0326728, IMG submission 207602) | Lab enriched peat soil microbial communities from McLean, Ithaca, NY, United States - MB31MN | ecosystem: Environmental > Terrestrial > Soil > Wetlands > Peat | place: USA: New York... | reverse complement strand
GCGACGACCTCCTTGACGGAGCCGTTCGAATCCTGCACCATGGTGCTGTCGTCGATCCCCGTCTTGCCCATCACGAGCTCTTCGAAGGCGCCGCGCGTGCCTGACCCTTCCTCCCTGGTCACGGCGTCGATGTTCCTGTCGATCCAGCCCAGGGCCTTCCAGTTCCTGAGCCTGCCGCTATAGACGGCCCTTATCTCTTCGAGGGTCAGGTTTTTGATCGGGTTGGCCGGGTTGACGACGAGGGCTATGCCGTCATGGCATATGACCGTCCGGCCGAGGGCGAGCTCGTCGCCTTTCAGCTCCCTGGAAGACATGCCTATATCGACCGTCCCGTTGACGCAAGCCTGGATGCCTGCCGACGAGCCGCCGCCCTGCACGTTAACCGTGATGCGGGGCTGCTCGATCCTGAAGTGCTCGGCCAGCTTTTCGCTGAAGGGCATGACGGAGGTGGAGCCGGCGACGGTGACGGTCGCCCTGCGGGCCTTTAGGGCGCCCTGTGCCTGGTTGTTGCAGGCGAGCAAGCAGGGCGCGAGCAAGAGAAGAAGCAGGCTGCCGGTCGCAATTCTCATACAGAGCTGACGGGATACTTGGTGTGCCTGATTATCTTTCCGTCCACGAGGAATATGACCAATTCGGCGATGTTGACAGCGTGGTCGGCCAGCCTCTCAAGGTACTTCGATATGAAGAGGAGCCTCGTGCCGCGTGATATGGTCCTCAAATCCTCGGACATATAGGTGAGCAGCTCGCGGAAAATCTGCTCGGTGAGATGGTCCACCCTTTCGTCCTCATTCATAACCTTCCACGCGAGTTGAACGTCTTCCTTAACGAAGGCCTCCAGGGATTCTTTCACCATGGCCTGGGCGATCTCTGCCATCTGCGGGATATCGATATAAGGCTTCAACTGGGGCTCCATGTTCAGCTCCAGCACCCGCTCGCACAAGTTGACGGCCATGTCCGCCATGCGCTCCAGGTCGTAGTTGATCTTTATGGCCGTCGTGATAAAACGGAGGTCTTTGGCCGCGGGCTGCCTGAGGGCGAGGAGCTTGAGGCAGAACTCCTCTGTCTCGACCTCGTTTCTGTTGATGTCGTCGTCGTCCTCTATGACCCGCCTCGCCAGGTCCGAGTCCCTGTTCTGCAGGGCATCGATGGCGTTGCGCAGGGCCTTCTCGACAAGGGACCCCTCGAAAAGGATCTTTGCCTTCAGCTCCCTGAGCTCTTCGTCGAAAAGCTTGTAAATGTGTCCTTCCATCACGGACCGCTGCCCTCCCTGCCTCCATTATAGAATGTTTCGTGGGCTAAATACAATAGTCGTGAGCAGTTAAGAGGAGGCCTGGCTCTTTTCGCGTATTGGGAGACCGGGATTTGTGCGTGGCCCCCCGCCGTGGTAAGATTAAAGGATGGAAGAGAGCGACCGCATACGCGTAAGGTGGCTCGACATCGTGCCCACAAGGCACAATGGGATGGAGATGTTCCTCGTCCGCGACCCGGAAGGGATCGCGGACAAATCCCTTCTCGTCTCAAGGGAAGCGCTCTTTCTCATCTCGCTCATGGACGGCACGACGTCGCCGAGGGACATGCAGGCGGCGTACATGCGCGCCTCGGGCGAGCTTATCATGTCGGACCGCATCGCCTCGATGGTGGAGGCCCTGGACGCCCACTTCCTCCTTGAGAACGACAGATACCGGGACAGGGTGCGGGCCCTCAAGGCAGAGTATGAGGCGGCGCCGTGCCGGTCGGCCTGTCTGGCGGGCAGCGGGTATCCGGGCGACGAGGCGGGCCTTCGCATCTTCATGGAAAATCTGACGCGGCAGGCGGAAGACGGCGCGCAGGCCGACGGCGTCAGGGCAATCATCGCGCCCCATATCGATTATGCGCGCGGCATGGAGGTCTACAGGCTTGCTTACGGCGCGCTGCCGAAGGAAGGGGATACGCTTTTCGTCATCTTCGGCACGTGCCACAAGGCAGCGCCAAAGCTGTGGAACATCGCGCTGCGGGACATTGCCACCCCGCTGGGGGTCATCCCGGGGCCCGGCACGGTGGGCAGGCTCATAAGGGAAGACGCCCTCCTCGGCGCGTACGTCGATGAGTGGCCCCACAGGAACGAGCATTCCATCGAGCTTCAACTGCCCGTGATCCAGTACCTCTTCGGCGGCGAGAGGTTCGAGGTCCTCTCCATCCTTACGGGCTCCCTCCATGAATACATGGAGGACGGCATGGACCCGGCCGGAGGCGAGGCGGCAGACCTTGCCGGCCGGCTCCAGGAGATATTGAAGGCCCACGACGGACCGTGCGTCTTTGTAGCAGGCGCCGACCTTGCGCACATAGGCGCCCAGTTCGGCGACCCTCCGCCCCTCGACCGGGCGACCCTCGACGCGTCGAGGCGCAAAGACGAAAGGCTGCTTAAGCCCGTGGCTGCGGCGGATGGGGCGGGTTTCTTCGAGATGGTCCGGCAGGAGGGCGACAGGAGAAGGATATGCGGGCTCGCGCCTATCTATTTCCTGCTCTCCATGCTCGATTCATGCAGGGGAAAGGTCGTCGGGTACGACCAGTGGACGGACGGGGCGTCGTCCGTCAGCTTCGCGGGTGTCGTCTTCTCCTCTATTCACCGGTGATCTGGACGACTACCTCCCGCCTGCGGGGGCGGTTGTCGAACTCAGCGAGGACTATCTGCTGCCACGTGCCGAGAAGGAGCCTCCCGGCCTCGAACGGGACGGTGAGCGACGGCCCCGTGAAGGACGCCCGTATGTGGCTGAAGCCGTTCGCGTCGCCCCACGTGTCGTCATGGCAGTAGTGCCTGCCTGACGGAGCCATCTGTTGATAGAAATCCTTCATGTCCGCGATAAGTCCCGGCTCGTACTCGAAGGTCGTGATGCCTACCGTCGAGCCGACCACGAAAACGAGGACGCTCCCCGTCTGCAAGGCGGACGCCTCAAGCGCCCCCGCCACCCTGCCGGTGATATCGACCAGGTCGCCGCTCCCTTTCGTCTCAAGCCTGATGCGCGTATTGATGATTTTCATGAATTGTCTTTCATGCCTGCCGTCATATTGCTCTCGACGATTTACGTGGCGTGCGCATCGGGAAAGACTACGCTGTTTTCTTGATGAGCTTTTTGTCGAGGGCAAGCTCGTATGTCAGGATAGTCTTGATGTCCATTTTCTTCGATGCGTCGAGTATCTCTATACCCACGATCCTGTTCCCGGCCGTCGTGTCCAGATTGACGCCTTCCGCAATCTCAACTACTCCGTCGGGTTTTTGATTGCTCAGCTTGATATATATTGCATCGACTTCATCGTCGTACTCAACCTTCATCTTCCGACTCCTCTCTTGAGTGGATAGGCTGTTACCACCGTTGCGGTATCGCCCTTCCTGAAAACCACTATCTTCAACGGATACGCAAGGCCCACCACGTCAGCAACGACTTCCTGACTCCCCTGCGTGATTTTTCTGCCGGTCAACACTTCGGATATCACCGATGGAGAGATTCCATAAAGTCTTATGCGTCTCCTTGCGTGTCTCGACAGTCGTATCTGCACGGGATTCTTCCACCATTATAGCAATTCTGTGTGACATTTCAAGTTTTTCGAGCTGTCAGACCGGCCCACGGGGTGGAACTGTTCTGCTTTGAGGCGAAGTCCTTGAGGTGGTCAAAAATCGGGACGACTGGACTTGAACCAGCGGCCCCAGCGTCCCGAACGCTGTGCTCTACCATGCTGAGCTACGTCCCGTGAGATTAAAATAACATCTCCGGGGGAAAAATTCCATTACTTTGTACGGAGAGGCAGGTTTCACCCCCACGCCTCACCACTAGGAGGGAGTTGTTCTTGGCGGCCTATTATGGAGCAAGGGAAAATCCGTCGATCATCGGGGCGCAGCAAATCTGTCGGAATCAGGGTGTGAAGCGCGCAGGCAGCGCGATGGGGCCGGGAGATTTTCGATGGATTTTCACGTGATCGAGGGATCGCCCGACGAAACTATACAGTTGAAGTATGTTGAGGAGGTGCGGCCCGGTCGAGACAGGGAAAAGGCGCGGAAGGATCCCGGCCCCTCCCGACATGCGTGGTTGCAAATATACCTGTTTCCAAGTACTCTATTCTTATGAGTCACATAATATTCACTGTCGGGTCCAAGGACAACTTCATCGAGGATATTCACCTTCTCGCCCGCAGGTGGTCTGACAACCCCCGCGTCGTCGCCGCGACCGGGCAGGAGGTCGTCCAGACCGTCACCGAGAAGGCCTCGGCCCTCTTCCTCGAAGAGGGCCTCGTCCTTGCCCTGCTTGACCCTTCGGCGGAGGCGCTGCGGCAGGTCGCATCCGCCCTCGATGCATTGAAGGACAGGGCGGGCGTCATCATCTACGCGACATCGCCGGACATGGCCCTGCCGCCGTCCATCGACGCGGAAAGGGTCAACCTTGAGCAGGAAAGGGAGAAGCGGTTCAGGGAGCGCGTCCTGGCAACGCTCAGGGCGGACGGGAAGAAGATGACCGACCGTGCCTTCGACCTCTTGAAGGAGCGCATAGGGGACGAGGCGCTCCTGCCAAGCGAGCTGGCGAAGCTGATCGACTACATGGGGGAAAAGCAGGTCATCGAGGCAAAGGACGTATCGACCGTGGTGACCGACATGCGGGAAGAAGATTTCATCGCCCTTTCCGAGGCGGTGGCGCGGCGGAACAGGAAGGAGATCGTCGGCATCCTGGAGGCCCTTCTGTCGCAAGGGATGGATGTCCTCGCAGTGCACGGGTTCCTGGCGCGCCGCGTCAGGCTGCTCATGCAGGCGAGGGACGGCCAGGGCGCCCTCGGCGGAGAAACCGACTTCCGCACGTTCTCTAAGTCTTTCGGGAAGCTCAAGGAAGACCTCGACCCTCCTCCGCTTGAAAAGAGGAACTATCTGGCCTACCAGAAGCCCTATTATGCCTTCAACCTGGCAAAGGCGAGCCGCAAGTACGGCAGGGAGGATCTTATCTCTTTCTTCGACATGCTCGCCCGATTCGACGGCAGGGTCAAGAAAGGGACCAGGCACGACCGCGTCCACTTCGAAGCCGGCCTTTTGGGGGTGTAGTACTGAAGCGCCGGCTCCTCCACATACTCCTCTTTCTGCTGACTGTGCTCTCGACATACTGGGTGGGAGGCGGCCTCTACAGCCTTTCGATCATGACGATCCTCCTTTCCCACGAGATGGGGCACTATCTCACGAGCAGGCATTACGGCGTGCCTGCGTCGCTGCCGTATTTCATCCCTTTCCCCTATTTCCCCTTCGGCACGTTCGGCGCTGTCATAAGAATGCGGGGCCCCATATACGACAAGCGGTCGCTCTTCGATATAGGCGCAGCCGGCCCGCTGTGCGGATTCACCCTCTCGGTCGTCTGCGCGGTCGTCGGCATCAAGCTATCGACTGCGATAAAGGTTCTGGGCGCGCCGCCGAATCTAGTCGAGCTGGGCGACCCGCTCCTCTTCAAGCTCCTGGAGCGGATCATAGTGGGGAACCTGCCGCCGCACTACGAGATGGTGCTCCATCCCGTGGCATACGCCGCGTGGGTGGGCCTTTTCGTCACGGCCCTCAACCTTCTTCCTATAGGCCAGCTCGACGGCGGGCACGTTATTTACGCGGTGGCCGGGGATAAGAGCAAATGGGTTTTCCGGGGTCTGATCCCGGTGCTCCTTGTGCTGGCGGTATTCTACAGCGCGGGGTGGATCGTCCTCACGATACTGCTCCTGTCGTTCGGCATAAACCATCCCAGGCCCATCGACGGTGCGACGCCCCTCGACCCGAAGAGAAAAGTGCTGGCCGTGGTAGTGCTGCTCGTATTCGTGTTGTCCTTTGTCCCCGCTCCTTTTCCCGGCGGCAGCCTGATGGAGCTCCTTCGCGGGCTATTGCGGAGATAGCGAAGGTCCACGTCTACTGTGAAAGCTGAGAGACGGTCGGACTACGGGCGGCTGGACTCGCGCCTGAAAGGTATCGACCGACTCAGGCGCGTAACGCATTACCCCGCGCTCGCTGTTATATATGCCGCGGGGCAACGATCCCGGCCAGGCAAGCCCAAGGCGGAAAGCGCCCGGCCGCACTTATGCGCGGCCGGGCGCGGTTGTTCCGGGATTATTATTCAGTCTCAGTTATCTTTACCTGGGCCGCGGGCTTTCGGTCGAGGGACGTTACGACCTCGGCGTTTTCTACCGCCTCGGAAAGCGTGATATTCCTGGCTGCGAGGTCTATGAAGTCGGACCTGTGGAAATAGATTATCGTATATTCTATGAAGCCCCCGTAAGTGTTGCACTGCGAGAGGTCGCGGACGGGCCAGTAGACGCCGAAGGCCAGGCCGTCCATTCCGTCGCGGAGGTCTCCCGCCTTCATCAGCCGGAGGTTTTTCTCGAAGTGGTGCTTGTACACTTCAACGAACCTGTCATGGGGCTTGGTCTGGACCTCGCCGAACATGATGTCGCGCGGTCTGACCTGGACGAGGAGGTAGTGGTGCTTCTTGCGCTCCTGGTCGAGGACGGACGTAAAGCCGATGCCGTTCGGGTAGACATCGACTCCTGCGGTCTGATACCGCCCGTATATTTCCTTCAGGACCGGCTGATACCGCTGGGATAGGTCTGAAAGCTCAGGGTCCTGATATACGGTCCTTATGCCCTCGCTTTCGGTTTTGGCGACGTAAATCGGTCCGGTGCAGGCGACTACTGCGCACAGGAAAATTGCAAGAACCATGATTGTTTTCATATCCGCTCTCCTTTGTCGAGTATTTTGACGATTGCCATCAATTCTTCCTTGATCTCGCCGAAAAGCGTCTTCTGCGTGCTGAGGTATCGTTTCGCTCCGTCGATCGTAAACCTTCTTTCGTAAAGGAGCTTTTTGATAGTGAAAATCGCATCAAGATCCTTTTTCCTGTACAGTCTTTGACCTCTCGAGCTCTTTACCGGCTTGATGTCTTTGAATTCCTGTTCCCAGTACCGCAAAATGTGTGGCTTCAGACCTGTAAGCGTGCATACTTCTTTTATCCTGTAGAATACCCGTTCCGGGATATTCGGGATCATGTTCCCTTATGGTTGTTTATCTCGTCTTTCAAAACCTGGCTCAGCTTGAAATTGAGCACCCGCCGCGGCGCAATCTCGATCTCTTCCCCTGTCTGGGGGTTTCTTCCCTTCCTCGCCTTCTTGTCCTTTACCACAAAGTTCCCCAGCCCCGAAATCTTGACGTTTTCTCCCTGGACGAGCCGCTCTTTTACGATCCTGAAAAAATGCTCGACGATGTCGGACGATTCTCTCTTGGAGAAACCGAGCTTCTCGTACACGGTTGTTACTATTTCCTGCTTCGTCATACACCCCTCCCTACGTTCTCAGCGTTATTCCTTTCCTCTTCGTGAGCCTGTCGATAATGACTTGCTGCAAGCCGTTCACCTGCTCGTCCGTCAACGTATCCTCGTAGGACTGAAAAACGACCCTTACCGATATGCTCCTCACCTCCTTTTTTGAAAATATATCGAAGACTCCTGCCGAGACTATCAGCGGCGACACCGCTGATATGGCGGCCACTATATCGGCCGCGGGTATCGAATCGTCCACATAAAACGAGAAGTCCCGCGTGACGGCCGGATAACGGGATATGGGCTTATAGGCCCTCTCCACGGCCTCTTTCCCTATGATTGCATCGAGGTCGATCTCTGCGCACCATGCCCTGTCGTCGACGTCGAAGGCGGACGTGACCTCGCCTGCCGCCGACCCTATCCAGCCGATCCGTACCCCGTCTATGAAAAGGTCGGCAGACGTCCGGGGCTCCAGGAACGGCTCGTTCGTCGGCCCCACGCCGAGATCGACGCCCAGCCGCTCGCACAGCCCCTCCAGCGCTCCCTTAAGATCGAAGAAGTCGATCTCTCTTGCGGCGTCCCTCCAGAAGTCTTCCCCCTCGCTGCCGCAGGCTGCGACGGCAAGGTGCATAGATTCTCGCGGCAGCTCCGACGCGCCGGACATGGTGAAGACCTTCCCGACCTCGAAGAGCCTCACGTTTTTTGCGCCCCTGTGCGTGTTGTAGGCGATGTTCTTCAGGAGGCCGGCGGCGAGGATCGTCCGCATGACGCCAAGCTCCTTCGATATGGGGTTGAGGAGGGGCACATAAGCAGTGCGCTCGTCCGAGGCGCTCTCTTCATCATCTTTGGCCGCCCCCGTATTGAGCCGGAAGGCCTCTATATCCCTAATGCCGAAGAACCCGTAATTGATCGCCTCGAAAAAGCCGCACGACGTGAGGTATGTCTTCGCCGCGTCGATTACCGCCTCCCCCCTGCCGACCGGGACGGGCAGGAGAGGGCTGACCGGCGCACTCGCCGGGATCGCGTCGTAGCCGATAATGCGGGCCACCTCCTCGACGAGGTCGCAGTATTCGCTCAAGTCATGCCGGTAAGAAGGTATGGAGAAGGTGACGCGGTCGCCTTCCGTTGAGACGGCCTTCAAGCCGATCGACGCGAGGCTTTCCCCGACCTGCGCATCCGTTATCTCCGCGCCGATCAGGTCCCGGCACCTGGAAAGACCGAGGGCTATCGTCCGCTCCGGCTCCTTGGCGTAAAACTCGACCGAGCCTGCGAGCGCTTCCCCGCCCGATATCTGCTGCATGAGCCAGATCGCCTTCCTCGCAGCGTAATCCGTGCCCTCGATGTCGATGCCTTTTTCGAAGCGGGCCGAGGCCTCGGACCGCAGGTCGAGGCGCCTGGCCGTTCTCCTTATGAAAAGGGGGTTGAAGAAAGCGCTCTCAAGCGCAACGTCCCGGGTCGCCGCGCTTATCTCCGAGTTCTCCCCGCCCATGATGCCCGCTATGGCGACCGGTCCCGAGCCGTCGCAGATCATCAAGTCGCCCGCCTCCAGCGCCCTGTCCTGGCCGTCGAGGGTGCGGAATACGGTCTTCCTGTCTGCGGTGCGCACTTCAATGCGCCTGTCCGCGATGCGCGCGTAGTCGAAGGCATGGAGCGGCTGCCCCAGCTCAAGCATGATGTAGTTCGTCACGTCAACGACGGAGTTGATGGGCCTCATGCCTGCCTTGGCGATGCGGCTCCGCATGAGAAAAGGCGACGGGACGATGGAGATGCCCCGCACCATGCGCAGCACGTACCTGGGGCAGGCCTCCGCATCGAGGATCGAAAGCCCGATAAGGCCGTCTATGGGCGACTGCTCTTGGAGGGTGAAGTCAGGCAGTGTAACCTGTGCTCCGTATATGGCCGCTACCTCCCTCGCCAGCCCGAGAACAGACTGGCAATCGCCTCTGTTGGGCGGGACATTGACGTCGAGCACCCAGTCGGTTATCTCAAGCATTCCCGAAAGGGGCGCGCCCTTGCCGGCCTTTGCGGGCAGGATGAAAAGCCCGCTCGCATCGTCCGAAAGGCCGAGCTCTTTTTCGGACAGGAGCATGCCTATGGACTCCACGCCCCGCAGCCTCTTTTTCTCTATGACGACGCCCGCCGGCAGGAGCGCCCCCGGCACGGCCACCGGGACCTTCAGCCCCCTTGCGACGTTCGGCGCGCCGCAAACGATAGGGAGCACTTCACGCCCCGTATCGACCCTGCACAGGGCGAGCCTGTCTGCCGAAGGGTGTGGCCCCATCTCTACGATCTCGCCCACGTAGACATCGGTGAAAGCGGGCGCGAACGCCTCCACGGCCTCCACCTCCAGCCCCCGCATGGTCAGTTTGTCCGCAAGTCCCTGCGCGTCGTCGGGGACGGCCACGAATTCCTTCAGCCAGTTGAAAGGCAGCCTCATACCCGGCCCTTCTAAAACTGCGACAGGAAACGTATGTCGTTATAGTAAAATTGCTTGATGTCGTCTATGCCGAACTTTATCATGGCGATTCTCTCGACCCCCATGCCGAAGGCGAAGCCGCTCACCTCCTCGGGGTCGTAGCCTACGTTCCTGAAGAGCTGGGGATGAACTGCGCCGGAGCCGAGGATCTCCAGCCACCCCGTCTTTTTGCACACGTTGCACCCTACTCCCCTGCATATCACGCAGCCCATATCGACCTCGGCCGAAGGCTCCGTGAAGGGGAAGTAGCTCGGCCGGAACCGGACCGGGACGCCCTGGCCGAACATCTCGTGGACGAACATGGTGAGTACGCCTTTCAGATCGGAGAACCTGACGCCTTTATCGACCATAAGGCCCTCGACCTGATGGAACATGGGCGTGTGGGAGATGTCCTGGTCGTGCCTGTAGACCTCGCCAGGGGCGATGACGCGGACGGGCGGCTTCTCGCGCTCCATCGTCCTTATCTGCACGGGGGACGTGTGGGTCCTTAGGACCACGTCGGGCCTTACGTAGAAGGTGTCCTGCATGTCCCTGGCCGGGTGGTCTTTGGGCATGTTGAGGGCCTCGAAGTTATAGTAGTCGAGCTCTATGTCCGGTCCCTCGACGACCTTGAACCCGAGGGATGAGAAGATCCTTATGATCTCGTCGAAGACCTGCGTGACGGGGTGCTTCCTGCCCAGGGAAGGCCTCTTGCCGGGCAGCGTGATATCGATGGTCGATTCCCGCTCCTTCCGGGCGGCTTCCGCTGCGGCAAGCTCCGCCTCAAGGGCCGCAACCCTCTCTTCGGCCTCCTGCTTCAAGGCGTTGATCTCCCTGCCAAGGGCGCGCCTTTCCTCAAGCGCCTCTGCCTTAAGGCGGTCATAATACTCCGAGAAGAGGCCCTTCCTGCCCAGGAGGGCAGTCCTGGCGCGCCTCAGGTCTTCCATCGATCGTATCGATGCGAGCTCCTGCGCAAGACGGTCCTTTAGCGCCGTAAGATCCAACTATGCCCCACTTTGTGCGCTTCAATGTCCGGGGACGTTTTACTCCCGGAAACCCCTTATGCGTTGCCCCTTACGACCTTATCGATAAGCGTTCCGAACCCCGTGGGATTGTTTACGGCCATGTCGGCAAGAGATTTGCGGTCCAGCCCGATGTTCTGGAGCTTCAGACCGTGGATGAGCCTGCTGTACGGTATGCCGTGCAGCCTGCACGCTGCGTTGATTCTCGTGATCCATAGTGCCCTGTAATCCCGCTTCTTCTGTTTCCTGCCCGCAAAGGCGTGCTGCATGGCCCTGAACACGGACTGTTGGGCGACCTTGTAGACGGACCGCCTCGCCCCGACCATGCCCCGCGCGGCCTTGAGTATCTTTTTGCGCCTGGCCCTTGCTTTTGTTCCTCTTTTAGCCCTTGGCATCTTCTACTCCTTGACGGAACCTAGAGATACGGCGTCAGCTTCTTTAGGGTCTTTTCGTTTGCCGGATGCACCATAACCGTCTTCGCCAGGTTCCTTTTCCTTTTCGGTGATTTCGAAGAAAGGAGATGGCTGTGGAACGCCCTCGACCGCTTGAGCTTGCCGCTCGCGGTCTTCTTGACCCTCTTCGCCACCCCCCTGTGCGTCTTTAGCTTAGGCATACTTCCTCCTCACTTCGGTGCGAAAACCAGGATGATGTTCCTTCCGTCGAACCTGCCTCTCTGCTCCACTTCGCCCACTTCTTTGAGGGCTTCGATCACCTTTGTCGCAAGCTGCTCGCCCTTGTCCCTGTGGAGCACTTCCCTGCCCCGGAACATGATGATGAGCTTCACCTTGTCGCCCTCGGTCAGGAAGTTCCGCAGGTGCTTCAGCTTGAACTGGAGGTCGTGCTCCTCGATCTTCAGCCCCAGCTTCATCTCCTTGACCTGGATGATCGTCTGTTTCTTTTTGGCCTCCTGCGCCCTCTTGGCCGTCTGGTACTTGAACTTGCCGTAGTCCATTATGCGTGCGACGGGCGGCACGGCCTTCGGCGAGACCTCAACCAGGTCCAGCTCCTTTTCTCTCGCTATCCTGATTGCGTCATATGTCGGCATGACGCCTAGCATGGCCCCGTCCTCATCGATCAGTCTTACCTCCCTCGCCCTTATCCGCTCATTGATGTTCGTTACGTCCTTTACATCTCTCGCCGGTCCTATGGCAGTCACCTCCTGTTAGTATTCTCTTCCTTCAGCTTAATCACGAACTCAGCCGGAGTCACGCCCTTCATCTCTGCTCCGTCGCGGCTTCTGACGGAGAGCGTGCCCGTCTCCGCTTCTTTTTTACCGACCACTACCATATAGGGGACCTTGCTCATCGTCCCCTCGCGTATCTTGAGGCCGAGCTTTTCGTTCCTGCCGTCGATCTCCACCCTTATGTCCTCGGCGGCCAGGGTCCGCCGCACGCTTTCAGCGTAGGCAGCCTGCTCGTCCGTGATGGTGAGGATAAGGACCTGCATGGGGGAGAGCCAGAGGGGAAAGCGCCCCGCGTAGTGCTCTATGAGTACGCCGATGAAACGCTCCATAGCGCCCAGGATCACCCGGTGGAGCATGACGGGCCTCTTGCGCAGGCCGTCCGTATCGACGTAATGGAGGTCGAACCGCTCCGGGAGGGCGAAATCGAGCTGGATGGTGGCGCACTGCCATTTCCTGCTCAGTGCGTCCTTCAGCTTCACGTCGATCTTGGGGCCGTAAAACGCGCCGTCCCCTTCGTTGATGTCGTACGCCATCGACCTGTCGTCGAGGACGCTCTTCAATATAGACTCCGCCCTGTCCCAGTCCTCGACCTTGCCGATAAATTTTTCCAGCGGCCTTGTGCTGATCTCAAGCTCGTACTCGAACCCGAAGATGGCCATTACGTCGGATACGAAGGATATGATGGCGCTTATCTCTTCGTGGAGCTGGTCCGGCCGGCAGAAGATATGTGCGTCGTCCTGGGTGAACTCCCGGACGCGCAGGAGGCCGTGGAGCACGCCCGACTTCTCATGCCGGTTGACCGTGCCGAGCTCGAAGTAGCGGAGGGGAAGGTCCCTGTAGCTCCTGATCCGCGACCTGTAGACCATGATGTGGGCCACGCAGTTCATGGGCTTCAAGCCGTAATCGACCTCGTCCACCCTAGTGAAGTACATGTTCTCCCGGTAGTTGTCGTAGTGGCCCGACTTCTTCCACATGTCCACTTTGAGTATCTGGGGCCCTACGACGAAGTCGTAGCCCCTCTTCAAATGCTCTTTCCTCTCGAAGTCCTCAAGCAGGTAGCGGAGCAGGGCGCCTTTAGGGTGGTAGATGACGAGACCGGCGCCGACTTCGTCCGAGATGCTGAAGAGGTCGAGCTCCTTTCCGAGGCGCCTGTGGTCCCTTTTCTTGACCTCTTCGAGGAACGCAAGGTGCTCCCCCAGGGCAGCGGCGCTCGGGAAGGCAGTCCCGTAGATCCGGGTCAGCATCTTGTTCTTCTCGTCGCCCCGCCAGTACGCGCCCGCCAGGCTCAGGAGCTTGAATGCTTTTATCTTGCCCGTCGAGGGTAGATGCGGCCCCCGGCAAAAGTCCGTGAAGCCGTCCTGGGTATAGATGCTTACCTCCGCGTCCTCGACGCCACTTATCAGTTCTTCCTTGAAGGGCTCTCCGAAGCTGTGGAACAGCTCGATGGCCTCGGCCTTGCTCACGACGCGCCGCACGATGGGCAGGTCCCTTTCGACGATCTCCCGCATCCGTGCCTCTATCCTGGGCAGGTCCTCCTCCGTGAAGCCCGGCTCGTAGTCGAAGTCGTAGTAAAAGCCCGTCTCTATGGCGGGCCCTATCGTCACCTTCGCCCCCGGGAAAAGCTCCTTTACCGCCTGGGCCATCACGTGGGCAGTGCTGTGGCGCAGTATCTCCGTCCCTTCGGGGGAGTCGATGTAAACGGGCGCAACCTCGCCCTCCTTCAGGGGCGACGCCAGATCGTATGCCGTGCCGTCCACCGTGACCGCTATAATCTCCTCCGCATCCTCGTCATCAAAGCGTTTCAGGAAATCGAGAAAGCTCACCCCGCCGTCAGAGACGGCATATTCCTTATTCCGAAACCTTACGATCAAGACCGAATCTCCGATGGCGCAATCAAAAACCAAAAGGCATCAAATGATGCCCTTCCCCATAACGACGATAAACGTATCCGCCTTAGTGTAGGCACACAACTGTCGTATTTTACTGTTTTTTTCCTAATCTTGTCAATTGAATTGTAGGAAGCCAATTCCATACCGATGATTGAAGTCATCCCCTCCCTCATGGTACTGATATTACAACTATCATGGTCCTTTCACCCTCCGAGCAGCTTCTTATAGATGCGCTGTCGGCGCTTCCCCCCAATAACGTCTACGCAGACGCGGAAAAAGGGGAAATAATCAACGGCTTCAGGCTCTTTGCGGACCGCCGGGTCGCGGAGATAGGCTGGCAGGGGGACGGGGTGCTCTTTTTGGAGCTTGCCGCCTCGCCCGACGGCGGCGCGTCGAGCGCCGCCGTGCGCGTGTCGCATGAGGGGGGGAGCCTGCGGTGGAGGTGCTCGCACCCGGAGCATGACGGCGGCGAGCGGTGCGGCCACGTCGTCTGCGCCGTCCTGACGCTCGTCCACCTGTTCAGGCCGGACCTTTTCCAGAGGAACGGGGAGGACCCGGCATGCAGGCGGTGGCTGGAGGCGGGGCTTTATAAACGGTCCGTGCAGCCGGGGGGACCGAGGCGGCCCTTCGCCCCCTTCGGCGTGCCGGCTGCCGCACCGGGGGAAGCGAGAAGGCGGGAGGCGAGGTTCGAGGTCATCATCGAGGCAACCCCTCTGGGCTTAAGCGCCTTCGTCGAGAAAGACGGCGTAAGGATAGGCGACAGGCCATCCGGGGGCGCGCTTCCGCCGGAGATCGCTTACCTGGTGCGCTCTTTTTACGGACAGGACATGTCCCTGCCCCTCGCCGTTTTCTTGAAGCGCGCGGAGGGGCGCTACCCGGTCTATTTCGGCCAAGGCGCGGCCAGGCGGCGCGTAGAGTGGCTGGGAGACGCCCGGTGCCCCGTCTGGACGGAGCTCGATGCGCGTGAAGGGGAGATCGTTGTCCGGAAGGCGTGCGCCCTTGAGAAGGACATGACGGACCCTGGCACGCTCATCGGCGATTTTGTCTTCAACGAGAAGCGGACGCGTATGGTGCAGGTCCCGAGAGGGAGCGAAGGCTGGTATTTCTACGAATTCATAAAAGGGACCTGCCAGAAGAGCCGCGTGCTGGCCGCCAGGCTGCGCCACACGGACGGGCGGGAGTTCGCCGTACCGGGGGACGTTTTCGGGGGCTTGCAGTTCTTCCTGGGAAAAACGCGGGCCAGGCAGATGGTCAGGTCGCTCTCCTGCATGGTAGAGGGGGCGCCGGCGCAGGTGGGGACGGCCCTTGCGGATGCCTACGCCATCGTGGTCAGCGCGGACAAGAGGGGCAGGTTCGTCATCAAGCCCGAGTGTCGCTCGGCGGGCCATTCGTTTCGGCCCTCTCAGGCCATTGTCTCCCTGGCCAGGGCCGTGGAGCGCGGCCGTGTGCCCTTTGCAGTAAGGACAAAAAAGCGGAAGCCCGTCCTTTACGACGCGCTTTTCGGCGCCCTCGCCCTGGACGGGAAAGAGGCGGTCGACGCCTATCTGGAGAGGACCATCGACTGGGATGTCTTCGGGCGGCGCGAGTCCGTCTCCCATGCGCAGAGCCTTATCAGGCAGGCCCTCAGGGCCTTTGCCGGCGAGGATACGCAGCTCCGCTTCACGGGACGGGAGTGGCAGTTGATCTCCGTTGACAAGGCAAAGGAAAAGCGCCTCTTCGCCATACCTTACGAGGTGTTCGGCCCCTCCCTTTTCGGCCGGATCGCCCATCACGGGGTCGATATGTCGGTGAGCGAGGAGGAGTTGGTGGGCCGTCTCCACCGCCTCCACGGCCTCTGCGAAGAGGCTCGCGTGGAGCTATCCTTCGACGGGCAGCCCATAGAGCGGGTCTCCTGGGAGTTCATGGTCGATGCGACGGGGGGCGCCATCGACTGGTTCGAGATCCGCCCGGAGATAAGGTACAAAGGGGAGCCCGTTCCGAGGCAGGTCTGGGAGCGGGCGCTTACAGGCAAGGGCATCATCGCCCACGGCGGCAAGATACAGTACCTCGACGAGGCCAGTATGCGCCGCCTCGCCCTCGTCACCTCCCTCCTGGGCGGGACGAAAAAGAAGGCGGGCCGGAGGGAGGTAGCTTCCATCCCGCGCCTGCGCATCATCGACCTTTTTGCCCTGAGGAAAAAGGGCATCCCCGTGCGCCTGACGGATGAGGACGAGGCGATCATGGCGCGCCTGACAAGGTTTACGGGCATCGGGGAGCGGCCCGTCCCCGGCCTGAAGGCCGAGCTGAGGCACTACCAGAGGGAGGGGTATCACTGGCTCGCCTTCCTATATGAGAACGGCTTCGGCGCCTGCCTCGCGGACGACATGGGCCTCGGCAAGACCGTGCAGGCGGTCTGCCTCCTTGCAGCGGTAAAGGAAGGGAAGGTCGCACCGCGCTCGCGGGGGCAGGCAGGGCTAAAGACCCTGGTGGTCGTGCCGTCGAGCCTCATATTCAACTGGGAGCGCGAGATCGAGCGCTTCTACCCGGACCTCTCGGTCCGTGTCTACAGGGGAAGGCGCACAAAGGCAGGGCGCGACGATTATGACGTGCTCATTGCCAGCTACGGCCTTGTCCGCAGGCACATCGGAAAGCTCAAGCAGACGGCCTTCGGCATCATCATATTCGACGAGGCCCAGGCGGTAAAGAACATCTTCTCGGACACGACGCACGCGGTCCGCCAGTTGAAGGGGGTCTTCAAAGTGGCCCTCACCGGTACGCCCGTAGAGAACCACCTGGGCGAATATTTTTCCATCATGGACCTCGTGCTTCCCGGCCTTCTGGGCGAGTACCGCGAGTTCCAGGGGCGGGCAAAGGCCGACGCTGCGGCCGTGCTGCCCATGCTGAAAGAGCGGACGCGCCCCTTCGTGCTGCGCCGCACCAAGGAGCGCATACTCAAGGAGCTGCCGCCGAAGCTCGAGCGCGACGTCTACCTGGACCTGACGGAAGAGCAAAAGAAGTTCTATAACAGGACCGTGGCCGAGGTGCGCGCGACAGTGGCTGCCGCCTACCGCCTGAAGGCTGCGGAGCAGGCGAGGATCATCGCACTGGCTGCGATCATGAAGCTGAGGCAGATATGCCTCTCCCCGCAGCTTCTCGTGCCTGAGCTGCGGGCGCCCGCGCCCAAGGTGGAGTTCCTGAAGGAGAAGCTGGGCGAGCTGTGCCGCGCGTCCCACAGCTCCCTCGTCTTCTCCCAGTTTACGACCTTCCTGGACATCGTGGAGGCAGAACTGCGCACGCAGGAGGTGCCCGTTTTCCGCCTGGACGGCTCGACGCCCGTGGCGAAGAGGAAGGGGATCGTCGATGCATTCCAGAAGAGCGCCTCCCCCGCCGTCTTCCTCCTCAGCATGAAGGCAGGCGGACAGGGGCTTAACCTGACGCGGGGCGACTATGTCTTCCACCTCGACCCCTGGTGGAACCCGGCGGTCGAGAGCCAGGCGTCCGATAGGTCCCACAGGATAGGCCAGAAGAACAAGGTGATCGTGACGCGCCTCCTCATGCGCCACACGATAGAAGAGAAGATGACCGCCCTGAAGGCGCGTAAGGCGGCTCTTTACCAGGCGCTGATGGATGGACCCGACGCGGCGGACAGGGCGGTTACGCGGGAGGACTTCGAGTTCCTGCTGGGGTAGGGGGTAGAGGGTAAGGGGCCGGGATCTTTTCGCGCCTTTTCCGCCGTTTTCATCGGGCTTCCGGCTCAACGGACAGAAAAAGTCCAGTTTCGCCGGCCGCCCTCGAAAAACAACGGAAAATCCATCAAAAATCTCCCGGCCCATGTTAGCCCATCTTCCGCAGTCCGCTTCGATTTCTGACCAAATACAAGGGGGTCTGTTCCAAAATCTGGTAGGGAAAAAGGGGACGGTCTCCTTTTTCCTCCCTACAATGAAAGACCTGACCGCATAAGCCTACCGGAGGAGCTTAGGATGTCGTCAAAGTGTCCTACCTTTCGTTTTCTTGAAAACAATGGTAGGATCGGATAAGCCTTATCTTTGTCTTACGGCGAAATCGAGATAGGACGGAGGGGTAAATCATGTTACGATTTGAACGATACGTTCCGTACCACTTGAATCTGGAGGTCCTTTCTACTCTAAGGCTTGAGCCAAGCGAACGGGACCAAAAAGACCACGTCAACAAAGAACCAATGACGATAATGGAGGTCCTTCGCAAACGTACTAAGGGAGCTGACGTTCATGTCGACAACGGTCCGTTCTCTTTCGATGTCACTTTCGGAGAAGACCTCTATTCCTTCGATGACCTGAAGTGTTTCGATGCCATTCAGATGTTGCGCATCCTGCTCGAACTGTTAAGGAAGCGGGATAGTTGGGAGGATGCTTTCTACAGTACCTGGTACTATTTCGAAAATGACGGAGTTCGTGACGACATCCACGAATACCATCGATTCTTCCTATGTCACCAAGATGAAATAATTGATTCACAGGTGACTATCTCGGATGCTCCTCCCTTCTCTTTTCCTGAGACCCTCCTTCAAAAAGATAACGATATGTTTTATAGACACAGTGGCGAGTACCGCGCCGCGCTTACGCGGGTTTGCTATGACAAGTGGCAGGCCGACACCCTCCCCGGAAGAATCGACGCGGCAAAGATACGAATCATGCAGAATTCAGAAATGGAATTATCGATCAAGCCGCGATGGATGGCCGATCTTTGGTCCTCTTGGCTGATACCGTTGGTATTGGTCGGTATCTTCGTGCCCGAACGTTACAGCATCCTATTCTTCTTAGGGGTTATTTGGCTGGCACTCTACGATATGCGTCATTACCTGAGAACGCAGAACTACTTACAGGCGAGAGAGGCAGACGCTGTTGAAAGAATAACAAGACGATAAGACGATGAGCCGAGTCTGGGTCAGCCCTTTCGAGGTGAGGGAAGAGCATGGGGTCAGATACTGTTATCGAAGTCAATCCCCGAACTCTCCCTTAACTGAACTGGTCGTCGTGCTTCGCAATAGTCTGTCTTGCGCTTGCAGACCGCATGAGCGATGAGAAGGAGCTTCCTCATCGCGGCAAGAAGGGAAAAGGGAAAAGGGGACAGTCCCCTTATCCCTTTCCATATGTGACTCCTTAAGTCCCCGCGTCCCTCGTCCGAACTCAGAGCATCATGATCGCCGGCGTGAACCCGCTGCCCTGCTACGTCCGCCACACTTATTCATTGAGCCTATACCAATCCCTCTCTTTCCAAGACCCGGCGTACCTCTTCAAACCGAGCCGCTATGTCACCCCGAGGAAAGCGAATCTGTGATAGGCCCACAATATTTGAGAACTCAGAGCAACCTTCCTCCAGCATTACGATTGCGCGCGAGAAACCCAAAAGCCCTTGAAATAGCCCCACCTCGTGGATCACATTGGGGCGGGCATGTATCGTAGTATCCGTATGCTCTTCTTCAGCGGTCATGATAAGAAATGCAAAAGCAGCTTGTGACATCATCGTTTGCAGTCTTTCCGTGGTGGCATAACCTGCGGGAGCCTCTCGATTAAATTCGTCCCATGGCAAGCCCAACCGATCAGCAATGAAATCCTTGAGCACCATCCACAATAACGACCGACCATGCCCGATAAAAACACGCCTTCCATACAGAGCCGTTTGGGTAAGCGAGGGCAGGTTATCTAAAGCGGCTACGATCCGGCCAAGATGAGCCACCCGCTTGCTAAGCTCCTCTCTTATCTGGTCGGCAGGAAAGCCAGTCCCCACTACCGTGAAGTACGATAGCTGTGGTCCGTCTTTACCGTACATTTTCGAGAGATTCGACCTAACAGCCATTGTCCACCATCCCAGCTCGCCGAGGTGCAGAAATGGCTTCGATAGAGACCGCTCTCCTATCTGTAGAAAGCGCCGCAAAGATTGGAGAATGGGCGTCGCTTCCTGGGTAGATGTGCCGTCCGCGAGTGCCATGTGCGCCTCTCACTCAGGGTTTTCAGTCTTTAGGGAAAAGCATGGGGTCTTGCAACCATACATTTGATCCGACAAATGGTCCCATACCTATCCCTGACTACTCCTATTTCTACCACTTGAAAGCAAGCCGTGCAATAAGAAAACCAAGAATGTGGATAACGGGAAGCAGCAGCAGAAAGGGCATACCTGTCTAGGATATGAGCCGATAGGGACATATTTTCGCCAGGATGACGTGGCGTGGAACGTCCATCTCTAGCCTGCCTTTTCCAGCCCCTCACCTATCCATACCTTGATAATAGCCTGCCGGGGAACACCGAGGCGTCTCGCCTCCTTGTCGAGCAGACGGACCATCCAAAGAGGGAAATTCACATTGACCCGTTTCTGCTCCTGCAAGTGTATCCCGGAATAAGCTCAAGGGGGGCGGGAAGTCAGTCCCCGATGATTTTGACGAGCACCCTTTTCTTTCTCCGGCCGTCGAACTCGCCGTAGAAGATCTGCTCCCAGGGGCCGAAGTCGAGACGCCCGTCCGTGATAGCCACGACGACCTCCCTGCCCATGACGGAGCGCTTCAGGTGGGCGTCGCCGTTGTCCTCCCCCACGTTGTGGCGGTATTGGGAGACAGGGTCGTGGGGCGCGAGCCGATCCAGCCAGACGTCGAAATCGTGGTGCAAACCGGGCTCGTCGTCGTTGATGAAGACTGAGGCGGTTATGTGCATGGCGTTGCAGAGGAGCAGGCCCTCTTTGATGCCGCTCTCCCGCAAAGCGTCCATCACTTGCGGCGTGATGTTGACGAAGGCCCGCCGCGAAGGTATGTTGAACCACAGCTCCTTCCGGTAGCTTTTCATTTCAGGCCGCCTTTATGTTGCGATGGTGAAGCGCCACTTGCAGAACATATCCTTCGGGTGGTCAGGCGGCGCGAAGAGGCACTCTACCTTTATCGCCGGGTCGATCTCGTGGGCGAAGGACTCGAACTCGCCCATGTGCATGTCCCTGCACCAGAACTCGTCCAGGCCCCGGTGCAGGCGCGCGCTTTGCGTCGGGCAGTCGGGCACGGTGATAATCACCTCGTCGTCCTTTTCCTCGATCTCGTACCCGACGAGCATGGTCCACGGGAAGAACCGCAGCGCCTTCACGAAGCCTTTTAACCCCTTGTCGGTGATATTGAAGCGCTTCACGAGGTCGGCGGCTGCCATTTTCGATACCCGCGCCCAGACTCTCTCGTTGAGCCTCTCCGCCGTCGGCTGGTCGAACTTTTCCGCGACGAAGAGGAACCAGAACGCATCGATCACCCGGTAATGCCACAGCAGGAAGTCGATATACTCCCTTAACCCCTGCTCGTCCAGGTCTTTCAGGAATTCCCCGGTCATGACCCCTCCCCCCTTGTCCGGCATTACAGCGCAATGCCGGTGCGCCTGCGCCTCGCGGCCCGCTTTCGGTTCTTTACGCCCCTGCCCGCACCGAGATAATATCCCCGTCCTTCACGATATACTGTTTGCCTTCGAGGCGCCAGACGCCCGCCTTCTTGCAGCCCGCAAAATTGCCGTGCGCCATGAAGTCGTCGTATGCGACCGTCTCCGCGCGGATAAATCGCTCCGAAAGGTCCGTGTGGATCGTCGAGGCCGCCTCCTGGGCGGTCATGCCTTTGGGGATAGGCCACGCCCTGCATTCGTCTTCGCCGACCGTAAAGAACGAGATAAGGCCCAGCGTCTCGTAGGCCAGGCGAATAATGCTCCCCTTGAGCGATTCCGCGATGGCGTACTCTGCCATGAAGGCTGCCCTATCCGCCTCGTTCATCACCGCAAGCTCCGCCTCCAGGCCGGCGCAGGCAGCGACGACCGGGGCGTCCGGCGCGGCCCCGGCGATCCGCGCGCTCACCTCGTCGCGCAGGGACGCGCCGCGGCGCATCGCGTCCTCGGAGCAGTTGACGACGACCATCAGGGGCTTCAGGGAAAGGAACTGGAAGCCCCGCAGCATTTTGCCGTCCGACGCGAAGAGAGGCAGGCTGCGCAAAGGCGCACCCTGCTCCAGGTGGGCCAGGCACTGCTCCAGCGCCCCCTTTTCCTGCTCCAGGGCGGCCTCTTTCCTGCCGGCCTGCTTTTTGATGCGCTCCAGCCGTCCCTCGATCTGGACCATGTCCGCGATCATAAGCTCGTTGGCGAGCGTGCGGAAGGCGGAGACCGCATCCGATGCGCCGTCACCGCCCGGGCCGTCGAAGTGCTTCAGCACGGCTATGAAGGCATCGGCCGGGCGCATCTGCCGCAGCAGTTCGGCGGGCACGGCGCCGGCCCTCATGTCGCCCTCGTGGATGGGGTCCGTGTCGCAGACCTCTATGCGTCCGTAGACGGTCTTTTTCGGGTGGAAGATGGCGGACAGCCGGTCCACGCGCTCATCCGGCACGTCGATGACTGCCACGCCTGCCTTGTTTTGCGCGGCCCCGCGACCTTCCGCCCCTGCAAGGGCCTTGAACAGGGTCGTCTTGCCGCACGAAGGACTGCCGATGATCGAAAGGTGCATTTCCTTTGTCTCCTCAGATAATTCGACGAATGTGGCAGTTCGATATATTAACGCAACGTTGCCACAAAAACAAGTGGGCGCCGCGCGTCGGCGGGTCGCCTGTAGGTGACGGCGCCGAGGGTTTAAGGCCACATATTCCTATACAGTCGATTTTATACTATAATATTCCAGCTATGGATGTCCTACTCATAGAAGACGAGTCCAAGGTGGTCGAATTCATCAAGAAGGGCCTGGAGGAAGAGGGATATACCGTGACCCCGGCCTACAACGGCAAGCAGGGCCTCGACCTTCTGAACGTCCGCAAGTACGACATCGTGCTTCTCGACCTCATGATACCGGAGATCGAGGGCCTGAAGGTACTGCGCAACATGCGGGCGTGGGGGATCAATACGCCCGTCCTCATTATAACGGCGAAGAGCTCCAAAGAGGACGTGGTGCGCGGCCTGGACACGGGAAGCGACGACTACCTGACGAAGCCCTTCTCTTTCGAGGAGCTCCTGGCCCGGATGCGCGCCCTGCTGCGCCGCAGCGCGGCCAGGGAGGCAAACACGATAAAATACGGGGAGCTGATGCTCAACCCGCACAACCGGATCCTCTCGAAGGGGCTAAAAGAGGCGGAGCTTACCGAGAAGGAGTTCCTCATCATGGAGATCCTGATGAAGAACAGCGAGCGGCCGCTCACCCGCAGGGAGATCGCCGAATACGCCTGGCAGAACACGACCGACTCGACGAACATCGTCGATGTCTACATCAATTTTTTAAGGAAGAAGATCGAGAGCGTCACGCCGAAGAAATACATCCAGACGGTCAGGGGGATCGGCTACACGCTGAAGGAAGAGGATGAGCCGGCTGTCTAACCTTCCCATACGCTGGAGGCTCACCATCCTTTACGGGGGCATCATCTCGCTGATCCTCATCGTCTTCGCGGGCGGCGTTTACATCTACTTCGAGAAAAGCCTCCAGAAGAGCATCGACGCCAAGATCAAGTCGATGGGCGAAGTCATCTCCTCCTCCATGACCGATTTCCACGACCCCAACATGTTCGGCAACTTCGAGCGTTACCTTGAAAACGTCCTGGGAAGGAAGCCGAAGGGCAAGCTGGTCCAGATCATGGACCGCTCAGGCAGGATCGGCGCGAAAAGCAGCGACATCGAGGCGGAGAACTTCTCGGCGAGCTTCGGCACGCTGGAGCGCGCCCTTGCGGGCGAGGTCGTTTACGAGACCGTCCAGAAGAGCGGACCCAGGCTGCGCCTCGTCACCATACCCATTATGGACAACGGGAAGGTGACGAGCATTGTGCAGGT
>Ga0326728_10009375_pt1 | contig 23612 bp, 17 predicted proteins | sample MB3enrmetagenome_FD_207602 | JGI IMG/M metagenome (GOLD analysis project Ga0326728, IMG submission 207602) | Lab enriched peat soil microbial communities from McLean, Ithaca, NY, United States - MB31MN | ecosystem: Environmental > Terrestrial > Soil > Wetlands > Peat | place: USA: New York... | reverse complement strand
CACCGGACGCAAAATCGCGCCGGAGTGGGAACAGGCGGGTGAAGCGCTGCTCGCGAACGCGGTCGAGTCTGCCGGCGTTTCGGGGAGCTCGCGTCCGCCGCTGCAAATCGTGCGGTCCCGCGGACGCGGGATCCGGGGCCAGCGTGCCTGACGACCCCGACTTCACGCCGAATCCGCGGCGGGCCATCTGGATCGATGGGAAATTCACCGAAGCCCTGCTGCAGCGGCTGAGGCCACAAATCTTCGAGCTCACCGAAAGCAGGGAACCCATAACCGTGTTTCTGAACAGCGATGGTGCTGGCCCCGACGTGGCCGAAGAAATTCTGAGGCTTCTGAGACGGACGACCCAAGACGGCGCGCGGGCCTCGCGGATTATCACCGTGGCCGCGCCGAAAGCAGCAAGCATGGCCGCAAATTTTCTCGCGGCCGGCGATTGGGCCATCGCGTACCCTCACTCCACTTTGTTGTACCATGGCGCGCGATGGCCACTGTCCGACCTGGTGGCCGCCGGCGAAGCGGGAAGGCTCTATGCGCAGCTGTTGCCGACGTTTCACGAAATAAACGCCGCGAAGCTCGCGCAAAACTCCGCACGTCGCTTCCGGTTCATCGTCTCCGCGCTGCGCGCAACATTTGCGCAATGCCGCGCGGAAGCGGGCGATGCGAGGCTGACGGACCTGCAGTGTTTCCAGCGGCTTCTGCGCGGGAAGTTATCCCCGGCTGCCCAAAAGGTCTTAGACCGGGCGATCCCCCTCTGGGATAGCTACAACGGCCTGCTCCTGCAGTTCCAGAAAAGATTGCGGCGCGGCCGGACGCTGACCAGGGCACACCTCCAGAAACTCATGCTCCGCGCGAGCATGGATTTCGAGTACCAAAGCAACAAGGGGAAGCCGGCCTGGGACGCAGGGCTAGGGCAAATCTGCGATCACTTTTACTTCCTCAACGCCTATTTCGACAGCGCAACACTCTGCGAGTGGGTCGCCGCGCGTCCCGCGGAGCGGGATCGAACGCCTGACGCGGATCCCGAGGCGGACTATTTTCTGCAGTTCGGCCTTTTTTTCCTGGCGCTGTGCCGATCGCTGCAAGACGGAGAGAATCAAATCACGCCAGCGGATGCCGTGTGGCTTGGCTTGATCGATACCGTGCGCCCCTACGCCCTGGGCGCGAACGATGAAACAACGTCGCTTGGAAACAGCTCTAGTTGCGCGGGGTAAGCTGCGTCCGCGTGCCGGATCCGCGCGGCCGCGCACATCGCGAAGTGACTCACGAACCGACCGATCGGATTTTTTACAAAAGGAGCTTCGCGGCGCGTCGGCGTCCTGAACCAGTGAACGAGCCTACCGCAGTCCCCGCATTCTTTCGTCTGTTGGAACTTGTAACCGCCGCGAAGCATGTCGGCCATCGTCGCGGGGAAATGCACGTCTCAACCTCCGTCGCGGCGCCTCATTTCGCGTCCCCGCGCGAGAAACTCCTCTCGCGAAACCCGAATCGCGCACTCTGGATGGGCGGCCAGCCGATCGAGGGAGTGCTGGTAGATTTGATCGAGTGTAAGCCTCTCGCCGGATTCGCGAGCCAGATCCCGGATAGCGATGGCGTACACGCGACGAGGCGCGCTTTCCCCGCGGATCCAATGATAGATGGCCGACGAATCGATTCCGAGATCTATCGCGAGATCGGCGACACCGTAGGACAAAACGAAACGCCCGAATTTGGAGTTCCAGCGGTCGCTGTCTCGGCGAGACATTCGGCGAGCTCCCCCTCACTGGACGCGGCAAGTCGCCAACATAGTAAACCCTCGACCTGCTTATCGGAAAGCGCAAATCCATGAGAAAAAACGAGTTGCCTACTGCGTAAGTTTGTGGCAGGTTGAAGGTCCTGAAAAGCGGAGCCCGGAAGCGTTGTCCCGCCTCCGAGCCCCTGACCCACACAGCGGAGGTAACCGCCATGGGAGCTCGTCCGAATCTATCCCACCTTTCCGCAAAGTCAACCGGATCTCACCTTCTCGCGCCGAACAAACACCCGATCCCGCATGCGCGGGACGCGCGGCTGAATTTCCTGCTGGGCAGCAGTGACAGCGACCTGGGCAGCTTCGAGCTGGCGCGCCTCGCGGAGGTCGCCAACCTTCGCACGGATCTCCACGCCGTGCTGGACAAACTCATTGACGAAATGGCGCAGGCCGCGGTCGCTGGATGGTTTCGACAGACAAATCGCGAAGCGCTCATGCGGGCAATTCAGGCTCCTGAAGAACATACCGCCGAGATCCTGGCCTGGGCGAAAAAGCGGATCCGTGACGGGCAGCGGAGCCAGGAAGAACTGCTGCCGCGCACATTGCTGGCCCCCGGCAAAGCGCACCTCGCCGCCTCGCTGCGGTACCAGCAGAGGAACGTTGCAGAGGAAAAGTGCCGCAAATGCCCGGAGCCTCTCGATCGGAACTCCGTCCAGTCCTGCACCGCGCACCTGGAGAAGAACCGCGAACGTCAGCGCACGAATCAGAAGAGTCTCAACCGGCCGCAACACGGTCGTGCGCCTGGCACCCTTGCAGCTCTGGCGGCCGGGCGTGAGAAGCGGGCGATCCCGCGGACGCGGGACCAGGACAGCCGGGAGCCGGAAAACGACTAAAGGCGTTGTCTCCGCTTTTCGATGGGCCGGTTTTGGGCAGCGAGAGCAAACGATGGATCCTCGCCGCGGCGGTCTCAGGGATCCACGTCAGCAATTACGATCCCGCGTCCGCGGGAGCGCATCGCGGCGAGCATTCCGGGGATCGCCGACCGCTCACCGCATACCCACCTATTTTTTTCTCAAGATCAGGTGAGTACGCTCGCCGAAAAACCTCCCTTCTAAGGCCCAACCCGACTTGTCAGGAAAACAGTCTCCGGTCCTCAGGTGAATCACTTCTCTCGCACGCGTGGTACAATCGCTTCACTTCGCTTCACTCTGATCGATCCACGATCCTTAAACGGCTCCCGGGCTCCCTGGCTCGGGAGCCGTTCTCATCTATCAATGCTGAAGCGGTTGCGCGCGACGTCACAGAAAGATTTCACTTCCTGCTCCTCGATGCGCGCCGGCGCCGATTTTCCCGGAGCCACGCGATATCGCGCTTGAACTCTGGGGCGACGATCGCGCGCCACGCTTCGCGGATGAAGTAGAGGAGAGTGCCGAGCGCGAAAAGAAAAACCAGGGCGCGGAAGATTTGGCCGCTCATGAATGCGCCCTGGAGAGTCTTTCCCGAGACTCCTGGATTTTGGCCCGGACCGCCGCCGGCGTGACGTCGGCCTCGCGGATCGCGATCGTGTTGTGGCTGACGGGATCGTTGAAGAGCACCAGGCATTCACGCCGTCCTTCCTGGACGCCCACCCATCCGGCGCCGGCTTCTTCGACGGCCGAGCGGAGATAAGCGAGATCGATTGGGGCGGTCGTGAACTTCAGAACGCGATGCGGGTGAATGGACGAATCTGATACGCTTTGAGGAGCCGTCATGTGCTTACCTCACTTGGCGGTCAGAGGCCTGCGGATGCTCAAACATCCGCGGGTCTCGCTGATTGCAGTCCCCACTTTAGGGCTGCCACTTCCATAGCGCAATAGCTCTACGGTACCATTTCTGCACGTGAGTCTGGCGCCCCGCTTGGATCCGGGGCGAGCGCCGTCCCGGTCTTTCGCCCCGTTTTAGGTTCCCCGGGCCAATGCTTTCCCCGCGGCCTTCGGATTGTTCGTCAGGTGGTTCAGGATGATCCTGCCCGCCGCCTTGCTGGACAGATGTTTCAGGATCAGGCCCTCATCCAAGCTGATCCCGAGGTTGATATTCGACTCCCCGCCGCCCTCGCCGCCCACGAGACCGCCCTCACCGTACTTCGGAAGCGCCAACCTTTCGAGGGACGGGATCTTCAACCCGCGGTTAATCGCGTCCAGATTCGCCGCGCCGAACGCGGAAACCGCATCCGCTTTGACGACGTATTCCCCCGCGGAGAGACGCGCCGGGATCGAGTCCGTCTTTGGACCGCCGGGGCCTTTGATTAGACCGCCCTCCGCGTGACCCGCTCCGAACAGAGGGCCGAGAAACCCCATTAATCCGCTGCCTCCGCCGCCCTCTCCGCCCGTACTGCCGATCATCTGCAGGACCATTTTCTTGACGATGATCTGTTCAAGGGACTGGACGACGCTCGCCGCTAGTTGCCGGAACTGATCCGCCGTGGATTTCGTACTCCGGCCGATGCCCATGAAAAAACGATCGAAATCAGTCGTCAGGTCTTGGCTAACCTGCTTTCCAAGTGAGTCGCTCGCCTGCGCGAGATTCTGGATTCCCTGCTTCGCGTTCTGAGCCGCGCCGAGATCCGCCTTATTCCCCGTTTTTTGTGCCGCCGCGATTTCCGCCGCCGCATCCGCCTGGAGGAGAGGAAGCCTGTCGCGGATCAGATTGTTGATTTCCTTTTCCTTTTCCGCCTGAGAGATCAGACCATCCTTGGCTTTGATTTCTATAGCCTGCTTCTCGATCTCAAAAGTGCGCTCGTCCGTCTGGAGTTTCAGCCGCGCGTCCTCGTAATCCGCGACCGCCATTTTCAGGTTTTTCCACGTCTCGATTTCCGCGAGACGCGCGTTCACTTCCGCGTCCGTTCCCCCCGCCTGTTTCACTTCCAACGTCCGCCGCTGCGCTTCCGCCGTGATCTCCGCTTGTGCCGCTCCGGGTTTGTTCCCCTGGAGCTCCGCGATCTCTTTTTCGAGTTGCAGTTGTTTTTCCAGATTCTCGCGGACCTTCGTCGCCTGTTCGTCGTCCAGCGCCGCCGCCTTCGTCCGGAACTCCGCCTCCTGGATCTGGATCTTCGTCTTCAACTCCGCGATTTTCTCGAGGTTGACCTGCTGCGTCGTGAAATCCTTCTCCGCCGCCCCCGCGTAGGCCCTGCCGATGTCCGTGTCCGGGCCGGCCGCCCGCGACTTCGCTTGATTTGCGCGACCCTCCGCGCCCGCGCGATCCGCCTCCGCCTGGCGGTCCGCGATCTCTTTCTGAATGATCGCGATCTCCTGGGTCTGTTCGTTCTGGAGATCCGCGCGCCGCGCCGCGAAATACTCCTGGAGGGAGATCAGGCCGCGATCGTAGGAACTTTTCTCCGTCTCCTCGCGCTCTTTTTCCGTCGCCTTATACAACTCCAGCTCGCGCTCCATCCCCGCGCGCAACGCCGTCGCCTCGCGGGACATCGCCTCGTCCTTCTGTTCCTGGCGCCGGATCAACTGTTGGGCCGCCCTCGTGGCCGCCTCCGCCGCTTCCTTTTTTTGCTCGATGTCGATCTGTTTTTCGACATTCATCTGTCCCTGGGTCAACTCCTTGAGCTTCGCCGTCGCCTCCTGAAGATCACCCTCCGCCTTCTTCACGTCCGCGGCCGATACTTCTCCGCCTAAAATCTGATCGCGCGAGAGGGCGAGGGTGTCTTCTGCGGCGCGCTGTTTCTCCTTCGTTTCGTCGATCTGATCGCTCAATCTCTGGAGGAGGATCGTATCCCTCGCGATCCCGCTGGTGCCGATCAACTCGAATTCGTCTTTCAACTGTTGCGTGTGCTCGACGCTTTTCTGGATCTCTTTGTTCCCCGCGACGATCGACGCATAGGCGTCTTTCATTTCCTTCGTGTAGATGAACGTGTCCGAGACCAACGCGGAGAACTGCTCCGCGCCGTTTTTGATGACCTCGAAAAACCCGATCGCCGCGACGACGGGGAACGCCGCGCTCAAGAGAGGCCCGAGGGTCGTCGATCGCGCCAACGTGGACGCCAGTTCGCGATTCAACCCCACGCCGAGATCCTGGCTCAACAATCGCGCCGCGCCGCGCGCCTCGCGCATGGATCCGCCCGCGCGTCCGAACGCGCTCGCCATTCCGTCCGCGCTGCGCGCTGTTTCGTCGTCCTGCCTTTTCAGATCCTTCAACTGCGCGCCGAGTTCCTTGATCGCCGCGGACACGCCGGCGTCCTCCGCAGTTAACTTGACTTTGATCTCGGGAGCTTCTGGCATGTTTTCATCCCCTCAGACTTTTCGCGATCCGCGTTGGTGCTTCCTCTGTGCATTGTCTCCCCGTTTCTCGATGCACGGGGGAACTAAATCCCAGAGTGGCCAAACGATGACCTCGCGGATCCGCGCCAGGTCATGCCGCGAATCAATTCACCCAAGTCCGCGAGGCTGGCGGGACTGCGTTCTTTGCAGGGGGGACTTTGGAGCTCGGGCTAGAATCCCGCTCCGCGGGACGCGAAATCTCGGACGGGTCCCATCCCCGAAAAGAAAAGCCGTTGACGAACTCCGCGATGCAGAGGTGGATCGTGATTTTTTCTTCCGGGTCGGAGATCTGCGAAAAGCGCGAGGCGTTCGCGTCCGCGTCCTTCCGATTCCACACGTGGCCCTCTTCCGTCAGGCAGCCGGCCAGGATGTAACCCGTTTGGCCGGAGAGCAAAATCTGCGTGAGCAGGTCCGCCGACTTTTGTTCCTTGGTGCGTCCCGCGCATGCGGGATCCCGCGGAGCGGGATCGGACTGCAGGGCGAGCTGGAGGTGCTGCTCGACGTACTCGAATTGATCGGCCGTCTCCCCACCCGTCCCGCCGAACTTTCGGCCATCTAGGGCGATCGTTTTGTGCGTGGTCAGCATCGCGGGGTTCTCCTATTCCTGGCCGGCCAAAATTACATGGTCACAAAGTGCGTCCGAGATTAATGATCGCGCTCCTGTGGCTCCGGACTATCTCCATCTTTGACCACCCGCGCCAGATGCGCGAGGGTTTCCTTGCACGCCTTGTCCAGCTTGGCCAGGATCATCATGCGAGAGGTCTCGCCCACGAGCTCCGGCGCCATGCGCGGCGCGATCGCCATCACGTGCGCCTGGGTAGTTCGGATTAAGTTCGTCATCTCGCGCTCGACGTCTTCCACCGAGACGAGTTCGCTCCGCTCCCGCGCGAGCTCCATCTCGCGAAGATCTGCGTTGGCCCGCAGGAGGCGGACGCGTTCCCCGTGCTCGCCCGCGAATGCGCCGTCCGGCATCGGGACCTCTTTTTTCTCGATGACCGCCCTCAGATAGCGGATGTACCATCGGGCGCATTTCAGGAGATCGTACTTCCCGCGGAGTTTTTTCGGGAGGCCCTGCTCGACGAGTTGGTGGATCCGGCTCGGGGTGAGGTTGAGGATCGCGGCGAGCTCTTTGATCCCCACGATTCGCGGTTTTTCTTTTTTCTCTTCCGCACGCTGCCGCCGCCCGCGCCGGCGCGCCTTGGCGAATGAGACGATCTGCGAGGGAACAGATACCCGTTGTGGGGTCGTCATGGTGCCTATGTCTTACCGCAGCGTACACTTTTTGCGCTGTTTACTGACAAACAACGAAAGTAAAGTCAAGTCCGTCAAAAAAAGTTAGTCGCTGGTCCCCCGCCAGGCTCGCCGTCACCCGCGGTCGCCGCGCCCCTGGGGAGGACCCGCCTCGCGACTCCAGTTTGACCACCCTCCGCGTACTCACGCCCTCCACGATCCACGCATGAGAGGGAATGCCGGCGCCGGGGCCACGCGAGCACGAGAGCGAGCGCGCAACTCTAACCGCATGAAGGAGTTCCGCATCGGGCCGAGAGGGGCACGTGGCTTGCGGGATCGACTGCTCGGCATCATACGCGTTTGAGGCCGATGGCCTTCAGTGCCGTTTTGACCTCACAAATGCAGTGGTAACAGAGTTCGGCCTCGAAGTCCGTCGTGACGGACGCGATCTGACCATGCCGGTCTCTTGTGTAGGACGAGATCTTCAGCTTGAACGTCACCGGAATCGCCGTCGGATCGCCACGCTGGATTTCGTTTTCGCATCGATCGCAAAAAATTTTCAGCATCGATCACCACCACAAGCGAGCTCTACACAACCAAAGCGCTGCGGCCACGCCGAGCGCGACGATCGCGGCAACAAACCACCAAATAGTTGGAAGCGGCACTGCGGAGCCAGTCGCGATGAGATCGTCCGCGATCGGCTTCGCGACTTCCTGTATGGATCCCTTCGCGAGGTGCTGGCTGGCCAGCAAGATGGATCGCGTCATCCGGATCCGGATCCGCTTCGTCTCGGCGCGTTTCCGCGGCTTCACAATCTGCGGCGGGAATCCCGCGACCTTGCGAGCCGATCGAACGAATTGAGTCCAACTTGAGTCCAAAACCCCCCCGAACACCCTGCTAAACCGTCATGTAGGACACAGGTAACGGCTAGACGATGCAACACTTTGACCGATCTGGAGAAATCAGCGGGTTGCAGGTTCGAGTCCTGCCCGGTTCACCAAACTTTCCGCTTACTTCTTTACTTTCAGTTAGGTAGCCCTTTGCGCCCCTCCGCTCCCAGTGGTTTTGGGGGAACAGAAGGGAACAATAAGGCTGCGACGTTTGTGATCGCCCGCCTTTTCGAGTCTGGAACGGAATGCGTAAAGACTCGAAGCGTCGTTTCCATGTCAGTTTGTCCAAGGATATCTTGAGCGGCCCGGATGGTCGCACCCGACTCGCTTAGCCAAGTTGCATGGGAATGGCACAGTACGTGCCAACCAATAGATCGCAAGCCCAAACGCACGCACGTCGGTCGCAGAGACTCGTATTCCTTGCGGACTTGATCGAAGTGCACCTGATCGGCTCGCCAGAGATTCGTGATCTCCTTGCGATTGCACTTCGCTTTTCCTTCCTGGAGAGCGACAAGATCCGCCTTTGATAGCTCGCGAAGCTTCCCTGAGTCTTCTTTCTTTTGCAGACAGAAATAGTCCACCAGACCACCAGGCCCGTCGGGATTCCAATTGAGAAGGGACCAATGAGTTTTCGGCACTCAGGACCGTCAAAGAAAAGATGTGCAAGAGACATCCACATCCAACTGACCTCCGCTGTGCCCACTGGGTCGCCGTGCTCCTACAAACATCGAGAACGCTCGCTTTACTTCAGAGGCACAGGTTGTTCCTCCACCAGCTTGAATCGCTTCCTGTCGGTATCCTGCTGCCGGGACGCCTGCTGTGATTCCGAGAGACGCTTTACCAGCGCCTGGATTTTGTCGCGTTCTCCACTCTGTCCGGAATGCCGCAACGCCATGATGAGGTGATACATCGCGCTCTGGTCGGAGGAGTCATACTGCAGCGCAAGCTGGCTTTGTTCAATAGCCAGGCGGTATTGACCGGAAGCTAAGTACAAGCTCGCAAGAAGGTCCCTGGCTTCCACAAAATCCGGCTTTAGTTTCACGGCTGTCAGTGCGGAGCTGATTGCTTCCCTGGAAGCTTCACTAGGCTTGTCGGATTCACCCTTTTCAAGCAACTTGGCGAGCAGGTAGTGATGGAATGGGCTGTCTGGATGCGCCTTCAACTGCGCACGCACTTCCGATAACGCTTGATCGGGATGATTTTTCTCCACTTCTGCAAGGTCCATGGCATAGGAGCTTAGACTCTGCGCTGCATCAAGGCCCTCCGCCGTCTTGAAGTCGGCTTCCGCCTCCTCGTACTGCGCAAGTTGCGCATAAAGCAAGCCACGGGAGATGTATAACGACGGATCGCCGGAAATAAGCTGCATGCCGGCATCGATCATATCGATCCCTACTTGAAAGGATTCGTGATCGAGACAGAGCACGGCAAAAGCATTGTAGTAGTTTGCATTCGCCGGGCTCAGAATAATCGCCTGCCGGAGCAAAGACACTGCTTTAGGCGTATTGCCCGCAGCCTCGTAGGCCTCGGATGCCAGGCTCAAGAGATCCGGGTCTGACTGGTCCGCGGCTAGTAAAGGCTCCAGCACTTTGAGGGCGGCGTCTTTCTGCTTCGTTTCCACCAGTAAGACCGCGAGATCGTATTTTGGATAAGTGCGCTGCGGAAGCAGCGCCGCAAGCTGTTCAAATACGGGGATCGCTTTCTGAGGCTGTTTCGTATGTACGAGGCAATAGCCATACACTTCCAGTGAGGATGGATGATTCGCGATCGCTTCCGCGCTGAGAAGAAAATGGCCGATCGCAACCCGGCAATTTCCCTGTCTTCCCTCAAGGACCGCGAGCATTTCGTGGGCGGTCTCGTCTTTTGGATCGGCTTTCAATATCTTCTCGAGTAGCGGGATTGCGCGCTTATCCTGTGTCTGATAGAGGAGTTGCACTTTGCCTTTCAAAGCGGCTGGGTAGTTCGGCGAGAGACTCAGTGCCTTGTCGAAGGCGTTTAATGCCTCCTGGTTGCTGCCCTTGATCGAAAGCACAATCCCTTCCAAGGTCCAGAGTCGGAAGTCGTTGGGCGTCTCGTGCAAGGCGGATTTGGCAAGCTGCAACGCCTGGTCATACTCATGAGAACGAATCAACGATTCTATCGACGCAATAGACACCTTGGTGGTTTGCCCTTGAGCAAGCAAGGCTGCTCCCAAGATGAAAAGCACCACGCGTCTGAGAGGAAACATAGTACCGTCAGTCTCCATGCGCTTTCATCAGCGTTGGAGAGTTCCAAGACTCCGAAATGAAGTATAAATCGGTTGAAATAACGGTTGTCAAATATCTCCGGAGGGAGGCATCCAAAACGAGCTAGGAGCGGTACAATTCGAGCGAATATGTGTTGTGAAGGGAGATCCACGATGAGAACTGCAATACCAAAGTCTCCTGCCCGCCGAGTTTTCTTTTTCTTCACCCTTAGCGCAGTTGTTCTGGTATCCCTCGTGTTCTCCACGAAAGTTCATGTGCAGTCCAACTCCTGCGCCCGCACTCCGCAAATCTCGAAACCTCCCGAACATACGTCGTCCCAAAATCTTCGCGACCGTCTCCTCCAGCTTAACAACGATATCAATACGAAAGGATTGCACAAGTTTCCGCCCTCCCAGGAAAGGCTGCTCACGGGTTACGCCTACGGAGAGTTCTTCGATTGGGACCTGTACTTCGAGAATGTCTATCTCTCTTACTATGGTGTGAGCAAATTCGATTTCTCAAACTTGGAGATGTTCCTCGGCCGGCAAGAGTCTGATGGATTCATTTCCCGCACCTTGGGTATCACCTATCCAAGACCGAACCAGATGTTTAAGCCATTCCTCGCACAGCTTGCTGTCTTGGGCTCACAGCAAACCGGCTCTTATGAATGGCTGCGCGCGAAAGACTACGGCAAGCTGCAGGAATACCTGGAACGTTGGTTTGCCTATGACTCGGACCACAACGGTCTTCCCACCTGGAACAGTTCCGACGCTAGTGGCATGGACAATCAGTTGAGCCGTTCAGGAGACTTAGATTCCTATTTTGACGAGGGTGTCGATCTGGCCTCTTACCTGGTTCGGGAGCTCCAGGCGCTGGCGATCATCTCAGGAAAATTGGGAAAGACACAAGAGCAACAGAAATATCGCGAGCACGCCCAGCGCCTTGCAGCGCTAATCAATCAAGTGTTTTGGGACGAGAAGGATGGGTTTTACTACGACCGGAATGAGAAAACGGGAAAGCAGATTCACGTCAAGTCCGTCGCTGGTTTCTTTCCGCTCTGGGCGGGAGTGGCAACTCCAGAGCGAGCTCGCCGCTTGGTGCGCGAACATCTCTTAAATCAAAATGAGTTTTGGCTCCCCTATCCCGCGGCCACCTATGCTATGACCGAGCCTGATTTCTACGAAGGAACAACAAAAGGCGAGTGCAACTGGCGCGGAAATACGTGGATTCCATCCAATTACATGATTTTCCATGGTCTGTTGCGTTATGGCTACGACAAGGAAGCACGCGAGCTTGCCGATAAGACGTACGAAATGGCGCTGGACAAAAACTCAGTGACCCGTGAGTATTATGATTCACAAACTGGCCAAGGCTATGGAATGAATCCTTTCTGGGGATGGTCGTCCTTGGCCTACGCAATGCCGCTTGAATACAGGCTTCAGTACGATCCAACGGACATGGCTGGTCAAGTGAGGCCGATTCTGACCGAAAGCCTCGGAATCCGGTTTCCTGAAAGCGCCTCAACCAAGCCGTAGGTTTCGTGGCGGGGCCTTCCAATAGCAGACTCCTTGGTCCCCTAGCCGTCGTCCTCGAGCGCCAACCTTGTCCTTGCTCCAGATATTGCGACGATCCCTGGGTGAATTCTGGACGCCTGCCTGTTGACACGCCACATTCTTGGAAAAGGCAGCCTCGGAAACAGCGTATCTACGATCGCGCCCAGCCCATGTTGGGAATGATGCCGTGGGCTTCCTCAATGGTAATGAGCTGATCACATTTGACAGCCGCGTATTTTTCCGTGAGGCCACTCGGCCAATAAATTACCAGATCTGCAGTCGTTGCCTGTCCAAGGCCAAAGTGAAGACGAGAGTCGTTACACGAATAGAAACTCGACTGGCTCAGGACCGCCTGAGCCTGGGTCCGGCCCGAGTACCGGGCCAACACACGGGCGCCAATTGCGCTGCGGTTTGACTTTGTGCCGACAAGCTTCAGTTTCAGCCAGTGGTGCTTTCCTTTCAAATCGTTGCGCAGCAGGGAAGGAGGCTCGTTCATATTCAGGATTAGAATGTCCAGGTCGCCATCGTTGTCGAAATCGCCGAATACGCAGCCGCGGCTCGAGTGCGGCGTCGTAACTCCCGGACCGGCATTGGCAATCTCCTCAAAGGTTCCGTTACCCAGGTTTCTAAAGAGAATGCGAGGAGACTTATCCGGATTTTGTGGGAGTTGTTTCTCGACCTCGGGGTACACGCTTCCAGTTACAAAAAAGATGTCAGGCCAGCCATCGTTGTCGAGATCGAAAATCCCAGTTCCCCAACTGGTGAAGCGGGTCTCCACGCCGAGTTTCGTCCGCAAAGTCCAGTCGTCAAAAGTGCCCGTGCCATCGTTGTGGTACAGTACGTCTGTGTCATCGATAAAATGGGTTTTGAAAATATCCAGATGGCCGTCCAGATCGAAGTCGCCGATAGCTACTCCCATTCCCGCTTCTTCCCCTCCGTCATTGTTCAGGGCCACGCCACGCTCAATCCCCTCCTCTTTGAATGTCTCGTCGCGCTGATTGATGAATAGGAGGCTCGGGGTCGAGTCGCAAGCAACATAGATGTCAGGCCAGCCGTCCTCGTTGAAGTCGGCCGACACGACGGTCATTCCATAGCTGGGCCACGGCTTCGCTATGCCACACTCAACGCTGACATCGGTAAAGGTTCCATCTCCATTGTTTTTGTAAAGGGAATGCCGTCCGAAGGGAAGGCCCTTTGGACCGCAGTTGACCGGAATGCCCTTCCAATTGCAGTTGGCGCCGGATCCCGGTCTAGGAACGTGCTCGAAGTCGAATTGCAGGTAATTGGAGACGAACAGATCCAGGTGGCCATCCCGGTTGTAATCGAGGAAGGAGCATCCCGTGCCCCATCGGACCTCGGAATCCACCAGGCCGGCTTCTTTGGTGACATCTTTAAACGTCCCGTTTCCCAGGTTGCGGTAAAGCCTATTCTGGCCGAAGTAGGTACAGAACAGATCCTCATAGCCGTCGTTGTTGTAGTCACCGATACACACAGCGTTGGCCCAGCCAACTGCCTCAAGCCCCGCCTGCCTGGTTACTTCGGTGAAAGTCCCGTCCCGATTGTTCTTATAAAGCCGATTGGATGCTCCGGGAGGAGCGCCACCTAGCCTGGTTCCACTGAGAAGGAAAATATCGATCCATCCGTCGTTGTCGTAGTCAAAGAACGCGCACCCGCATCCATCGGCTTCGAGGATGTACTCCTTGTGATCTACACCGCCGTAGATCACCGGCGCAGTCAGTCCCGCCGAGGCCGCAACGTCGGTGAAATAAGCATCAAACGGACGGCCGGATCCCGTGGGCTTCTTCTGAGCGGTTACGGTCCGGCCTCCCATGCCCTGGGCGCCGCATCTTCGCGAGAAGGTTCCCGCAAGGGCTGCCAGAGAAAGATGCAGGAATTTGCGCCGTCCTGTTTGCATTGTTCCGATCACAGCCTCATGAAAACTGCTCTCATCATGATGCCACGAATTCGTTCTATCGAACCGGCTCTGATGCAGATGCTCTCTCCGCACGCCGCTGAATGAACACCCTGCGTGCGCTTCACTTCGCCAGATATTGCTCGAAAATCGGCGGTTCCGCCGCGCCGTGCTGTCGCTGCGAAACCAGGAACCCGTGCAGAGGTTCCCTTGGTGGGTACTCTACCAGGAGTAAGCGGCCACGACGCGGGGAGGACCTGCAACTGAATCCGTCACGGTAGTCTGCAGGACAAATTCTAAATTCTTCGTCTGCCAGCCCGCGGGAGCGCTGCGAAGACCCTGTTCCAGGAATTCTGGATTGGAGACAAACTCACCCGCCGCTTGCGTGCCGGTTCCTCCGATGCCCGCCACGGTGATGGTGAACTGCCCGGTCTTCGAGTCCAGCAATCGGGCGACAATTGCGGTATCGTCCAGCGCTTCCCCGTTTTTGCCCCAGTGCTTTTCCCAGACTCGCCCGCCATTGGTCTGCTCTCGGATCATGAACCGCCCATCCTCCTCCACAAACACGAAGCGCAAGCTCGATGTGATGTGCATCGTCCACCTGTTATTGAACGCGCCCACCACCACCGCGGGAGAGTTCCTGAGATCCTCGAACGAGTAATCCGTGCCGATCCTCGCCTGGCTGGGCTTGCCGATCTTGCCGAGCAGAGCAGCGAGCGTTATGGCAGCGTAGGCGTCTCCACGTGCCACTCCATAGTCCGAGTAGTACCACATGTCACTCCATAAGATGGTTTCTTGCGGATTCAAAGGAAGCAGGTTCGTATTCTTCTCCACTTCAGTCTGGAAGGTGCCCGGATGGGTACGCGTGTACTTCTTATACAACGCATCGGTCGGTCGGTAAACCACGGGGGCGGCCAGGCAGATCAGTACTGGTTGTGGCGTTGCAAATACGGGATTCCAAAACTGCTCCATGGCTGACTTTTGGGCTGCTGTGTGGTGAAGCGCCAGACGCGCGATTCCGGTGCCTATCGCCAGGGCTGCACATATCGCCGCAATTGCCCAGTACCTTCCACGGTGCTTCTTGGGGGGAGCTTCCGGTTCCGGCGAAGGGGGATGAATGGGCGCGGTGTGCGAAGGTGCTACAGTCGAAGACTCCCGAAACAGCGGCGAGTACGAGCCGAGCGGAAGCTCGATGTGGACGATTGGCTCGGAAGGCGTCGCCTGATAGTACTGCTCGAGTCTTCGGCGCACTTCTCCAGCCTGCACTCGAACCACCGGATCGTCTCCGGTGGCGTAGTCATGGCGCCGCTCGAAGACTTCGATTCCTATGGTGCGCTCTTTCAGCGGCTCTAAAGGCCCGTCAAGCTTGTGCTGGACGACGTACTTGAGGAATTGCTTGCAACGCCCTGCGCTTCGGAAGAAGCGGCTTTCCAGGATGTTGTCAAGCTCCTGGAGAATCTGTTGCTTTTTCTCGTCCTCGAAGCGAAGGGGCCGAGAAGAAGCAACCTGATCGTCTGTGGATTCGCCAGATGCTTTCATCGATCCCCCACCGCCCCTATTGCGCATAGTATAGACGCAATCACATCGGGCATCTACTGGCAAGATTCGAATAACTGCGCGCACCGAACGTGGCAATACGGACACGCTCCACCTGATCGCTGCGACCGGCTGGCGTTCAAAAGCGTCTACTGAATCGCGCCCTCCTAAAGTGATACGGATTATAAGCTTGGGCGGACGCTTGTCAAGAGGTTCGGCTCTCGGCAGTTGTCCGCCAGCCAAGGCCTTTGCTCCGTCCAGGTTGTTTGTAATGAATAGGTTGCTTCATTTTCTTACTGTAAGAACAGGGACTGTATTTGATTCTTCGAAACCGTTGACAAACGCGCCAAGCGAGGCGGAATTCAGCAGCCCGTTACTGTAAGACACTGTGCATTACTTGCTCTTTCCCATCCCCCAGCCTAGACTCTCTCCCAATCGGGAGCGGTTCATCTTTGCGGGCCAGAATTTTGATGCAACACCAACTAGATTCGCAGAAGCCTATCGATTTCCCGGTGGAGTGGGGTACGTGTATCGTGGCCGCGGAAAGACTGCTCGCGAAAGTCTCAAAGGAGTGTCCATGACTGGCATGAAATATGCGTTAAGAATCTCATTTCTCATACTTCTCCTGTTGACGTTGGGAGGTTTACCGGCATTTGCTCAATTCTTAAGCGGAATTGAGGGCACGGTAAAAGACCAATCCGGCGGTCTAATCGCGGGGGCGAAGGTCACCATTACGGATACCCGGCTTGGCATAGCAAAAACTCTCACAACCAGCGATGCTGGCTATTTCCGTTTGGACAGCATAGCCGCGTCCAACTACACCGTGCAGATCCAGATGACTGGCTTCAAAACCTGGGATCTGAAGGATCTCATCCTTGAGGTCGGGGAGCTACGCACTCTTGCCCCTGTCCTGGAGATCGCAACAACACCCACCGAGGTCACGGTTTCCGCTTCGGAGGTGGCGGTTGATTTGGCAACGCCGATAACGGGGGCCGTCGTTCTCGAAGATACCTTGGCGGAAACGCCTCTCACGGGTCAAAACGTTTACGGCCTGACGGCTCTGACGCCCGGAATAACGGGAAGTGCGGTAACCTCCGGGAACAACTTCACCAATGAGTACGCCATCAACATCAATGCTGCCGGGCTACGCCAGGAACAAAACGGATACAATATAGATGGCGCGCAGACCAATACCCCGTCCCGCGGCGGCGGCACTTCCATCTCTCCCATGCCTGCCATCGTGCAATCCATGGAGGTCAGAACGAACGATTTCGATGCCCAGAAAGGAAGAAATGGCGGCGCCACGGTCGACGTTTTTACCATTTCAGGCACCAACGCGTTCCATGGAAGCGTCGATTACGAGTTCACGAATAACGATCTGACTGCGCGCAGAAAATTTGATCCAGCGACGCTTCCGCCAACTAAGCGCAACGAGGTAAGCGCCGCGATGGGCGGGCCGGCAATCAAGAACAAGTTGTTTTGGTTTGCCGCCGTGGACGTGCTTCGCTCCAGTTCCGCCAACTCCAGTTCCGCCACGGTCGAGACGCAGGATTTCTATAACTGGGTTAAGGCCAATGAGCCAAACACCGTGGCGTATCAGGCCCTTACGCTGGCTCCGCCCTTGGCCTATGCAACCGCCTCCAGCCCTGGAGTGTTGCTGGCAAGCCAGATAACCGGCAGTTACTTTCCGCTACCCGCAAACCTCCCGCCCACTTTGGATGTGCTTGGCAATATAGATTACACGAACGTCTCGCCATTTAATGGATATCAGTGGGATTTTCGGGTGGACTACTATCCCGTCAAAAACGATCGCGTCTCCGTGGAGGCGATTCGCACCTCCGACACCTCGAGCAGCGTCAGTGCGCGGCCTGCCTTTAACGCCCCAGGCGCAAACCATTCCGATTTTGCCAACGTCGATTGGACGCACACGTTCTCCACGCATCTCCTGAATGAAGCAGGCGCGAATATTATTCGTCCCTATGGCCAGGACGGGGCCAGCCCTGCGTTTCAAGTTCCGAATATCAATGTGACTGGATTGCAGGGTTTCGGAAACTGGGGACCGGGGAACTTTACCCAACAAACGGCCGGCTGGCGCGATGTCATGACCGCCACCGTGAAATCGCACACCCTCAAGTTCGGCTTTGAGCAGTTGAATATCCGCGAGAACGATGCGCAAGGCGGTGCGTTCGATCGCCCAACATACAACTTCGACAGTATATTCGACTTCGTCCAGGACGAGGCGCTAACGGAAAGCGGTACCCCGGTCAGCCTTGTAACCCACCAGGAAGCGCCCTATGAGCGGCAATACCGTGAACTTTATTCGGGCGTCTTTCTTCAGGAGGACTGGAAGGTCGTCCCGAGATTTACCTTGAATGCCGGTCTCCGCTACGACGTAATGACCAATATGTTTTCCATTTATAGTCCGCCTTTGACGAATTTCACGCTCGGACCAGGTTCGACCTTTAATGATCAGATCGCCAGCGGTATCGTCGGGCTAACCCCGAATCATGATGTGCAGAATCACAATTTATGGGGCGTGACGCCGCGCCTGGGATTTGCCTGGGATGTTTTCGGCAAGGGCAAGACAGCAGTGCGAGGCGGCTTTGGCATGTACTCCGATCAACCCCCGTACCTGCACATCACGGACCTGGTGGCAGAAAACCTGCCAAACTATTATTTCCCGAGCCTGGACGTGCGGTCGGGGAATACCATTGACTTCCAGCTTTGCCAACCTCCATCGGGCTTCACTCTCTCCTGCCCCGTTGTGCCCACACCCAATGTTACGATAGACCCTACGACGGGCGCACTCTTACTCAATGGTGTCCTCTCGCGTGCGGGCCTTGGAGGATATGCTACCAACTACAAAATGGCTCAAGTTGAGGCTTGGACCCTTAGCGTGCAGCAGCAATTGCTAAACAACCTCATTCTTGAGGTGAACTATTCCGCGACGGCTGCCCATCACTTGCCGACCTACAATCAAGATCTTAACCGCTTTGCGGGAGACTTGATCGTAAATGACGGGAGCTTGACGCGCCTCAATCCCAACTTTGGCTCAATCCCCTACGCCACTTCCGAGGGCAACTCCATAGGCAACTATGGCAGTGCCACGCTAACGCGCCGCACCTCCCACGGGGTGACGTTTCGTGCCATTTACACTTATGGGAAGTCGCTGGATACTCTGAGCACGTCGGCTTCATTGGATAGTGGGGCAATCACATCAACCAATCAAAGTGGTCCAATAATTGAGAATGGCAATTTGCCGTTCCAGCGTGGCCGCTCCGACTTTGACATACGGCAACAATTCACGGCCGATGGCACTTGGATCACTCCAAGCCATTACGACACTGCCTTGCAGAGAAATCTTCTGGGCGGATGGACGTTCAGCGCCGTCTGGATACTGCAATCGGGCTTGCCCTTCTCCGTCTACAACAACGCGGCTTTTGCGCCGGTCTGCGCCGCAAATCCACCGGAGGGAGGTCTGCCGGCGGGTGACTGTTTCAACACCGCTGGCGTTTTCATTCCCGGGAGCATCATCACCAGCGATGCCGGAGGCAACTACAACGCGGACGGCAGCACCAACTACTCAGTGCCGGACGTACCCTCTTTCGGCAGCCACCTGAGCAATCCGGGCAAACAGAAATTCTTGAGCGGCCTTTTCCCTGCGACTGCATTTCCCGCGCCGGCTCTGGGAACCGAAGGAAACCTCGGTCGCAACACCTACGACAATGAGGGGTACAACAACGTCAACTTCACCTTTGGCAAAAGCTTCTCCGCTCCATGGTTCTTTGGAGAAAGGTTGAAACTGGAGGCCAGAGGCGAGGTGTTTAACTTGTTCAACCGCACCAATCTGATCAGCGTGAATGGGGATATGTCCCAGCGTACGTTCGGAGAAGCGACGAATCAATTGAACGCGCGCTATTTCCAACTGCACCTGCGCGCCACGTTCTAAGCTAGTGCCGTTCCAACTATTTGGGCCGAACGGCGGCCCAAGCATCTAACGCAAACTCGGAGAGAGTATTCTCGAAGGGATTTGCTGGAACAAGTTGGAACGGCACCAGTTTCACCCCGGGGAGAAGTGGTGGATAGTGGCGTCTCGTTTCCTTGACCACTCCGCTCCATCACTTCTCCTCTTCCCCCGCAACTTGAAAGGAATCGGTAGCGGGAGGATCGTTCCCGCTACGTCTCTTCCAGCCTATGCCACGGCTTGGGCTGCCGCCTGAGTACTGTCATAAGAGGGTCCAAAGATGTCATCCATTCGCCGGAGCAGCATGCTTCTCTATGTGGCCGCTAGCCTGCTCTTGGGTGCAGTTCTGCACGCTCAAGAGGCTCACCTTACACTTGCGCGCAACGGCCAGACCATCGTTCTTGAGCCTTATGCGCCCAACATTCTGCGTGTAACGCTGAGCCTGAAGCGCGAGTCGGCGCTGGCCCCGCCAGGGTACGGCTTGCTGGCCGCGCCCGCAGCCTCAGGCTGGAATGCCAGCCAGACTGCGCTGGCGGATGTCTACCGGTCGGCCCGGATTGTGGCCACCGTCGACCGGGATCTTCCCTCCAGCAAACCGCCGCTCCAAACGCAGATCGACATGGACAAGTATTTCGACGGCTCCACTCCGGGCGCGCACATCACGCTGCGCACGCCCGAGGGCCAGACGCTGTTGGAACTCACCGGCTGGTCCCAGTCCGTGCCCAATCATAAGGACGGCACGGCAGACGTGGCCCGCGACCGTCGTCCCACAGACCCGGAGTTCTACGTGGTGGGCGCCACGTTTGCCTCGCCGGACGACGAGCACTACTACGGCCTGGGCCAGAATCACGAGGGATTCCTCGATCATCGCGGCCATCCGGTTCGTTGCTGGGCAGATTACACGGCTCCGGCCGCCCCCAGCTTCTGCGTGCCGTTCCTGGTGACCAACAAGGGCTATGGGCTGCTGTGGGACAACCCCTCGAAGACCACCATCGAGCCGGGCTTCAACGAACAGACCCGCTGGACCTCTCAGGTGGGTGATCGGGTCTCGTTCTTCGTGATCGCCGGGTCCACGGCGGACGAGATCTACGCGGGCTACCGGCTGCTCACCGGCCCCACGCCTCTGCTGCCCAAGGCCGCTTACGGCTACATCCAGTGCAAGCAGCGCTACGCGAGCCAGAAGGAGGTGCTCGACGTTGCCCAAGGCTATCGCGACCGCCATTTGCCGGCCGACGTGATGGTGGTGGACTGGTTTTACTACACCAAGATGGGGCAGATGGACCTAGACCCCAAGTTCTGGCCCGACCCGTCGGCGATGAACAAGCAGCTCCACGACATGGGCTTTGAGACCATGATCAGCGTCTGGCCGCGGTTTGTGCCAGGCGACCGCTACTACGCCGGCCTGCGCCAGAAAGGCTGGCTGATTCATCTCGCTGACGGCACGCCGATCAACGGGTTGCCTTATGACCGTGCGGGGTCCGACATCGACACCACCAATCCCGCGGCCGCCGCATGGTATTGGAAGACCATCCGCGACAATATCCTCAGCAAGGGCTTTGACTCCCTCTGGGCCGACGAGACCGAACCCGACCTGCCCCCCAACGGCTCCTACTTTCACATTGGCCCCGGCACACAGTTCTTCAACGTTTATCCGCTCTTCCACACCGCGGCTCTCTACGACGGCTTCCGTAAGGACATGCCGGGGCGCCGCGCGCTGATCCTGTCGCGTGACGCCTACCTGGGCGCGCAGCGCAACGGTGCCATCTTCTGGTCTTCCGACATTTATCCCACCTGGGACACGTTCAAGCGCCAGATTCCCACCGGGCTGGATTTTGCCGCCTCGGGGCTAACCTATTGGTCCAATGACACCGGCGGATGGCATTATCTTCCTGAGGAGCACCACCCGGCCCACACGCCGCTGCTGAACCCATCGGACGCCCGCGCCAACGTGGGTGGTTACGATGACTACCCAGAGCTCTACACACGGTGGTTCCAGTACGCCACGTTCCTGCCCATCTTCCGGGCCCACGGCAGCCGCCCCACCAACGAGGTCTGGTCCTACGGCAGCCAGGCCGAGCCGATTCTGGAGAAGTATTTGCGTCTGCGCTACCAGCTTATGCCCTACATTTACTCGCTTGGGTACCAGACCTGGCTCACAGGCGCACCGTTCATGCGCGCCCTTCCGCTGGATTTCCCCAACGACCCCAAGGTCGCGGACCTGCGCGACGAGTACATGTTCGGCCCGGCCTTCCTGGTGGCTCCGGTCACCGAACAGGGCGCGACCAGCCGCCAAGTCTACTTACCGGCCGGCGCCGACTGGTACAACTACTGGACCAACGAGCGGCTAAAGGGCGGCCAGACCATCGCCGTGGCTGCGCCCATCGACACCATCCCCCTCTTCGTTCGGGCTGGTTCGATCGTCCCGCTGGGTGTGCCCGTCGAGAGCACGCATCAAACGCAGGCCATTGACCGCGTTCGCGTCTATCCCGGCGCAGACGCGAGCTTCACGCTCTTCTCCGACGACGGCACGACCTATGCCTACGAAAAGGGTGCGGGCTCCATCACCCACTTACGCTGGGATGACGCAGCAGGCGAGTTTACGCATGAAGGCGCGCAAGCTTGGACGGGACCGGACAGCGCGTTGGTGCAAGTGGTCAAGCGCTAGAGCATGACGGTGCCCGACACAGAATGGGAGTGATAAAGATGAAACGGACTTCTGTTGTCCTAGCGGCTCTTGCGGCAACCCTCGTCGCCGCTTCACTCCACGCCCAGGTCGAGGAGCGTCCGATTCCCCGCTTGGTGAACAAGGAAGGACGCTACGCTCTTTTTGTTGACGATGCTCCATATTTGATGCTTGGTGCGCAGGTGCATAACTCCAGTTCGTGGCCGGTCGAGCTCCCGAAGGTGTGGCCCGCCATGGAGTACCTGAATGTCAATACGGTTGAAATGCCAATTTATTGGGAGCAGTTCGAACCCCGACCCAAACAGTACGACTACACGATGATCGACACGCTCCTGACCGAGGCTCGCCAGCATCAGGTTCACCTCGTGCTGCTCTGGTTCGGCACATGGAAGAACGGCAGCCAGCACTACACGCCCGAATGGATGAAGCTGGACCCCGCCCGGTATCCGCACATGGTCGACAGGAATGGGGAGACGGTAGATTCGCCTTCACCTCACGCTGCCGCGTCGCTCGAGGCGGACAAAAGTGCCTTCACCGCTTTCATGCGGCACCTCAAAGACACCGATCCGCAGCGTACAGTAATCATGGTGCAGGTGGAGAATGAAGCCGGCTCCTGGGGCAGCGTCCGCGATTTCTCACCGGCAGCGCAGAAACTCTTTGAGGCGCCTGTTCCCACGGAACTCCTCAGCGCCGTGCGCGTGAAGACCGCTTCTCCGTCTCCTAACTGGCAGCAAGCCTTTGGTCCCGACGCAGACGAATACTTCCACGCCTGGTCGGTTGCGAAATTTATCGGACAAGTCGCCGCTGCGGGAAAGGCTGTTTATCCCTTGCCCATGTACGCCAACGCGGCCTTGCGCGACCCGTTCAATCCCGGCCCTCCAGGCCTGCCGGGCGCTGCCGGCAATTATGAGAGCGGTGGCCCCACGGACAATGTGCTCAATATCTGGAAAGTCGCGGCGCCAGCCCTGGATATTTTGGCGCCAGACGATTACCAGGACGAGGACGCCGCCTATCTGAAAGTCTTGGAGCTGTATCACCGAGACGACAATGCCCTGTTTGTGCCAGAGACCGGTGGCGCGGACAAACCCCGCTTCTTCTTCTCCGCCCTTGGACTTCAGACCATTGGCTTCGCGCCGTTCGGGCTGGATTACACGCACAGAGCGGCGGATCGCTCCCTGAATCACGCGGATGCTTCCAGGCCGCCAGAGGAGTTCCTGACACCCTGGGCCATGAACTACCGGTTGGTTGGCCCAATGCAGCGGGAGATTGCCCGGCTCAATTTTGAGGGCAAGCTCCAGGCCGTGGCCGAAGAGCAGGGCAATGTCACCCGGACCCTGCCGTTCGGATCCTGGAATGCGATCGTTTCCTTTGGAGCCGCCCGCAGCAATCGTGGCGCGGGAAATCAAAAGCCCGCGGGGCGCGCTCTGGTCGCCCAGCTCAAAGACAACCAGTTTCTTGTGGCCGGATTCTTTTGTCGTGTCGACTTCCGCCCAGCCGGCACCGAGCAGCAACGGAAGTCCCAGCACATCGTGGAAGGAACCCAACAAAATCCCTCGGCCCTGATCGAGGGTAAATGGCAGCACCGTCAGTTCCTG